>ERZ1370068.9316-contig-8101_pt1 | contig 39231 bp, 53 predicted proteins | sample MGYA00561227_ERZ1370068 | MGnify/ENA primary metagenome ERZ1370068 (study PRJEB38410, sample SAMEA6850437) | metagenome | study: Metagenomic assessment of the ecological functions of the soil: analysis of the soil microbiota associated with the...
AATTGTACTTCGTTCAGTTACGTATTGCTAGCAGCCGGCGAAATACGAACGCGAGCGTCCGCTCCGTAAGTAGCTGCGCGATGGCCTTCGCGACTTCCGCGGTGCGGTGGACGGCCAGGAATCAAAGTTCCTGGCGCTCAAAGTTGTCCACGGCCCAGCTGGCGTCGAGGTGAGCCCGGCCTGGTGTCCCGTGTCAGTACCCAACCGTTGCGAAGCCGGCATTCACCATTGCGCGCGCCTGGTTGTCGATGGTGCCGACATTATCCGCCGCCGCCGCCCATCATGAACTTGCCGTTCAGGTATCGGGCATCAGGAGCGGGGAAGCGGATTTCCCGTGCCGATGACACCGTTCGGCAATGCGCCGCGCGAACCAGACCAGTCGTGGCGGCTGCGACCGCGGCGCTTTCGGTGATTTTCGTGGGCAGTTTCAGGGCGCTGACACGTCGCCGCACGGCATATTGCGACGCGGAGGCGACTGCGCCTCTCCGGAGTTCCCACGCAGGGAACACAAGACGGGCACCAGAGCGTAGGCCGGCAATCTGTCGTCGAGTCATCGAAGTCTTAACAGCCCGTAGTGAAAGTCTCAGCTATTCGGCCCGCGATGCATCCGCCCACAACGGCGTTGCTCGTCGCTCAAATATTCCCGATATTCTCACTCCGCCGCGCCTTGCCGGTCGGGCGCCCGCCGCCCTCTCGGTGCAACGCTGGGACTTTCACCACGGGCTGATCGACCAAACCTGCAGATTCCGCTGGAATCAGGATATATTAGCGCCCATTTCACTCTGAGAATTAAGCTTTATGAAACTAGCGCATCTGTTCATCGCCGCGTTGTTCGCCGCAACCGCCGTGACCGCTTTCATCTTCATACCGCAGGCCCGGCCCATAAGCCCGGCCGAATGGACCACCTACCAGGCGACCTCGCGCACGCCGCGCTACTCGCCGCTCGATCAGATCTAAAGGACAACTTCAACAAGCTCGAGGTCGCGTGGCGGTTCAAGACCGACGCGCTCGGCCCGCGCCCCGAGTTCAACTTTCGAGGCGACGCCGCTGATGGTCGGACGGCGTCGTCTACTCCACGGCCGGCACGCGCCGCGCGGTCGTGGCGCTCGACGCCGGCACCGGCGAGACTGCTGTGGATGCACAGCGAGAACGAAGGCAAGCGCGGCGAATCGGCGCCGCGGCAGCTCTCCGGACGCGGCCTCGTCGTACTGGACCGACGGCCGCGCGGCGCGCGCATCGTCTACGTGACGCCGGGCTACCAGATGGTCGCGCTCGACGCCAAGACCGGCGTGCCCGCGGCCGGCTTCGGCAAGAACGGCATCGTCGATCTGAAGCTGGAGGACGATCAGCCGGTCGATCCGATCACCGGCGAGATCGGCCTGCACGCGACGCCGATCATCGCGAAGGACGTCATCGTCGTCGGCGCCGCGCACCTGCCGGGCGGCGCGCCGAAGAGCCAGACCCACGAGAAAGGGCTTCATCCGCGGCTACGACGCGCGCACCGGCAAGCGGCTCTGGATCTTCCACACCATTCCGCTGCGCCGGCGAGTTCGGCAACGACACGTGGGAGAAGGATTCGTGGTCGCTACACCGGCAACGCCGGCGTGCTGGGCGCAGATGACCGATCGACGAAGAGCTCGGCCTCGTGTTACCTGCCGGTGGAGCTGCCGACCGGCGACTACTACGGCGGCCATCGGCCCGGGCAACGGGCTGTTCGGCGAGAGCCTCGTCGCGCTCGACCTGAAGACCGGCACAGCGCAAATGGCACTACCAGCTCGTGCACCACGGCATCTGGGACATGGACATCCCGTGCGCGCCGATCCTCGTCGACATCACCGTCGACGGACGGCGCCATCAAGGCGATCGCGCAGCCGACCAAGCAGGGCTGGGTCTACGTGTTCGATCGCATCGACCGGCAAGCCGGTGTGGCCGATCGAAGAACGCGCCGGTCGCAAAGGGCGACGTGCCCGGCGAGTGGTACTCGCCGACGCAGCCGTTCGTCGACCAAGCCGCCGGCCGTACGATCGTCAGGGCGTGTCGCTCGACGATCTGATCGACTTCACGCCGGAGCTCCAGGCCGAAGCGGAGGTTGTGTCGCGCACCAGATCGGACCGATCTTCACGCCGCCGTAGTCAGCAAGTGGGGGTCCGCTGGCCACGCTGATCCCGCCGAACGCCACAGGCAACCTGGAACTGGGCGGGCGGCGCTCGACCCCAAGCGGGCATCGTCTATCCTCGAAGTCGCTGATCCGCACGTCATCGGTCTCGTTCCGGCGGATGCGCGTCAGCGCTCGGACTTTTTAATGTGCGCATCGGGGCGGCGCGGGATCGAACGCCTGCGCCTTCGCTGGCGGCAGACCCCGCCCGAGCCGTGGTTCGGCAAACTCACAGGGCTGGTTCGGCAGGCGCAGCGACGACAACGGCGGGTGCCCGCAGCCAGGCGGGCTGGTCGGGGCGGGCGGCGCGGCGGTAGCGAAGCAGGCGCGCCCGTCGCCGGCGGAGCGGAGGTGGTGCCGTGGCGGCGAAGGCGGGATAGCGTTGACCGTCCAGGACTGCCTCTCGTGAAACGCCATGCCCACCCTGGCGGATCACGGCGCTCGGTGACTTGAACAAGGGGGCAGAAATCAATCGGCGATCGCCGCCTGGCGATACATGGATAACTATCAGAACCATCCGGCGCTGAAAGACATCAGTTCCGCGCGGGACGATCGAGGATCGTCCGGCATTAACCATCACCAGATATTTCGCCATCTGCCGGCGAACCCCGGAGTTCATCCAGTGACGACGCCGAACGGGCGCAGCGCGTACCTGCGCGCCTGACAAGGCCACCAGCAAGAGACGCATCGGCGCGATCTGTACCCGCGCCGCAAACCGGATCGCCGATGACCTACTACATGCACAACAGCAAACAGTGCATCGTCCTGGCGATCGGCAACGCGAATTACAACGGAGAAGTTCGTCGCGTTCAGGTTGCCGGGGCGTGACATCGTCAGAAATTTAGGGCTTAGGGTTGAGGTTAGTTGGGAGATCGGGTCGGTGTTCAAATCCTGTTCCACTGCAACCCCATTCGCTGCAACCTGAGCCTACCTCCCAAGCCTGCTTCTTCCCCGCGGTCCCCACGGCCTCGCGCGCCAGCATATCTGCCGATACTACCTTGCCGTTCGGCCGGCGCGCCTTCGCGGTGCTGCTCGCATGACAGATCTGAGCGTGGCGCCCCGCCCCACGCCATACAGGTCCTCGGTGTCACCCGACACGATCCGGCTTCAGCGCGCCGCCGAATGTCGATGCCTGAACAATCTACGCGCGCACCCAGTGGGACGGGATTTCGCCTTCATCTGCGCGTCGGTTCCCGGCGCGCGCGTCGATCCGACCGGACCGCCGCCACCACCCAGACGCCTCAGCGCCAAGCTGAACAACTGTTGTTCAGCAACTTCTCCCATTCGTTCACTGTTCGCGACCAGCGGCACGAGATCGATCTCACGCGCGCCAATCCCGGGCAAGCTGCCGCTTCTCGGGCTCCATGAACGCAGGCACCACGAACCGCCGCGGCGGCAGCTCATCAGGCATCACGTATTCGCCTCCGACGATGGGCGCAGCTTTTCCGAGATCGGGGATGACGATCGCGCCAGAGCTGGCGTGGTTAACTCTTGGGATGTGTATTGGCAGTGGCGTGCGATCACTAGGACCATAATGCGAAAAACCTTGTTTACGGTCGTGTACTTGCTCTCGGCAAACGCAGTGGTAGCACGGGGGCGCCAGCCGTAACAACTGATAGCAGTAGTGTCTTCATAGACAGGACATCAAAATCAGCAGATTTCCCAGCAAGACTCCTTCCGGGAGCAGCGTCCGTACGTGGGGTCCGGCTAGCCCGATAACTGTCGAAACTGGCAGCTGTGAGGCGGGGTGTGGTTACGCTCGTCCTGGTGACCTGAGCTGCTCGCGTGAGCTCCTGCTGCGATGCACCATCCTCGACGACGACTACGGCGCCGCCAGCCAGTCCCTCCTGTGCGCGTGCTGATATGCGGCGACAGCCGGCTCCCGGCACGACTCCATCCACGCGCCGCAGTGGCGCGATTACTGGCGCACTGGGCGGCGGCATCACGTCGTCGGCGGTAGAGTCTGGATATCTCAGCCTCGCGTCTTGGCTCGACCGGGTGTTGATGTTATATTGACGATAACGAACGCTTCGACGAGAACGCAGGAAAACCTTTTTGATCGTCGACTTCGTCAACGGCGGCGGCAGGTTCATCGGCTTTCAGCGCGACCGACACGCTCTACGACTGGCCCGACTAGCCGCATCGTCAGCGCGTATTTCAGGAGCATCCGTAAGGTGCAGCAGCGACGGTCGCGGTGGAAGATCCGGGCGCATCCCTGCGATGGGTCTGGGCGCGAGCTTCTCGCTGACGGAGGAGTTCACCGTTTCGCAGCCCGCGAGGCGCGGTTCATGTGCTGCGACTATCTGATCCGGCGTCGGTCGGCGCTCAGGAATAGCATTTTCGCTCGCGACGGACGAGACGATTAGCCCGCGGGCGTTCGTATTTTCGCGCCTCGGGCATTTCGAACCTGCCGTGGTGACCGTCGCAATTCAGATCAGATCGCGGCCGCGATCCGGTGGACTGCCGGGACGGTACGAATCCCCTTCGCTGAAGCCATCGACGAAACAACGTCACCCGACGCTGCGCCTGGTAGTTCGCCAGCGATCGCCCGTCGGGCGCCAAACAGCGACGTCGGTCCGATGAACGCCAGGTCCCGGCAGCGCGATCGTCCCCTGAGCAGTTCGGCGGCCGCTCGCGGGACGACCACGACGAGCTGCAGTGAAGACATCGGTCATCAACAGCAGCGACCGGTCGTCGCCAATCCAGCCAATCCGGCATCTCGTTGGCAGCAAAACCGTTGGCCAGTGTGGCGGCTTGCTGCAAATCCAGGTGCGATACTAGCGTTATCTTTTTTACCTCGGGTGACCGGAACGACGACACGCCGGTCGATGAGGACAACGCAATTTATCGGCGGGAGGTCACCCGTTCAGCGGAGGCGTCATCGCTCGTGGCACCGAGCCATCAGCGTCAGCGACATGGGCGCGGTTCACGCGGGACGCTTCGGTACTTGATGAGCACGAGAAACGATTGCCAGCCAGCCACCGCACGTTGAGCGGGACGTTCCTGTCGGGATCGACTTTGCGTCCCCGATGCCGGTGGATGAATCTGACCGGATAAGGACCGTGGATCACGGCGAGCACCGACTTCCCGTCGGTCAAGCTCCTGGCCTGTCCTCGCTAAACGCGTGTCGGCTGCATCACGTTAGCGCCGCATGCGGTGTGGTGTTTTTGCTGATAAATTGCGTCCAGCCTTTTACTGCGCCGTCCTCTCGAATGTCCCAGGCAGAAGGGAGCCTGTTGAGCCGGAGGACGGGTTCTGCGGTGCCTCGTCGCCGTCGCGAGCACGCCCTCGACCGGATTTCTCGGTGTGCACCACCAGCGCGCGACATCGCTGGCAGCGGTATCGTTCAGCAGCAGGCCGCTCAGCGCTGCTGAAGCGATGCAGCACTCTTGCGACCAGCGCCGACTGGATTCGTGCACGTTCCGGCGGTCGCCGCGGATGCCTCACCTCGCCGCCGGGCGTGTCCACGCCAGCCACCGAACGCCCTCCCCAGCAGGTCCTCGAGATGGTTCTGGCGGCCGCTGCGATCGGCAAACCGGCTTCGTGCCCCGCGATCGTCGCCCTTGACCGGCCACGCCAGGAAGGCGACGCGATCGCCCGCCTGGCGAGATCGCCGCGGATAGGCGATTCCGCCTCGGTGGACGCCAACACGTGGCCGATCGGAAACTCGAGGCGCTGCTCCGAGCCGACAGTCGATGTGGCTGGTGGCGATGCGCTGCCGTCGGCGGCAACTCCAGTCGGCGGTAAGGTGACATGCTCGAGCAGCGGACGCGGTGCGCCGCCGAGCAGCGGCACCACGGGCGCGAGCGTGCCTATCCGACGTCGAGACGCCGTTTCCGCTGGCAGGCTGGCCGCCGGCCAGCTACCTCGGCGTCGCCGCGAGATCGCCGACGAGCACGGCGATTGGGGACCGCGAGAGCAGGGTCGCGCCGGAGCGGGCGACTCGAGGAGGCGCGTCAGCGGCGGCGAGGCGTCGCCCAGTGTCGCGGCGCGCACGCCGCCAGACGACGGTGCGGCCGTCGGGGGCAAATCCGGGCCAGGCTGCCGATCGCCACGATCGTCGAAGGGTGAGCTGGCGGGAAGCTGCGGCGCGGCTCGAGCGGCGCGCCGTGGCGCGCGCCGGGCCTGTCCGATGCAGCGGCGCGACCGCACCTGCTCGCCGGCGGCGGCAGCGACGGCGGCGAGCGGCCATGGCCAGCGACCGCGCGAGCGCGAGCCGGCTCGGCGACCTCCGCGCCGCCGGGACCGGCGGCAACACCGCCGAGGAGGCAGATCGGCGCCGAGGCGCTCGCTCGTCGAACCGGACAGCGCCTCGGGCGCGAAGGCGAGATCGATGCTCCGCGCCGAGCGGAGATCGCGCCTCGGGCTTCTTTCTCGAGGCAGCGCCGGACGAATGCAGTTCGCTGGGATCGCGGGCAGGCCTGCCCGGCCATCGCGTCATCTCCGGCGGAAGGTCCTCGCGGAGGATCGCAGGAGTCATGGTTTGCAGCGGCGGTCTCGCGCTGGAATGCGCGCCGGCTCGGTGACCATCTCGTAGCAGCAAGTCGCGCCGAAACGCGAAAGATGTCGGCTTTGCGCAGAATCGGCGGCGGCGCCGCTGACACGCTGCTCGGGCGCCGTATGTAGCCAACCCGTTGCCCGAGCACCGCGCCGGGCTCGGTCGGGTTGCTGCGACGTCGGCGCCAGCGTGGCGCCGAGCATTGTTCAGCGGCGAATCCTGACGGGCGAGACCAAAATCCGAGAATCTTGTGAAACGCGGCCGTCCGCGGTGATGAAGACGTTCTCCGGCTTGATGTCGCGATGGACGATGCCTTTGTCGTGCGCCGCGGCGAGTCCGCGCGCGATCTGGATGGCATGGTCCACGGCGCGGCGCGGCGGCAGCGGTCCGTCGGCGAGCGCCTGGCGCAGCGATTCGCCCTCGAGCAGTTCCATCACCCGCATAGCTCACCCCGTCGGCGGTCCCGAAATCGTGAATGGCGAGGATGTTGGGATGCGAGAGCGCCGCGACGGCGCGCGCCTCACGCTCGAACCGGGCGATCGCGTCGGGCCGGGCGCTGACGTCGGCCGGCAGCGATCTTGATCGCGACATCGCGATCGAGCGGTGTCGCGCGCGCAGCAGACCTCGCCCATCCCGCCTGCGCCGATCCGGCCGGATGATTTCGTAGCCGCCGGGCGCGAACGCCGGCAGGCAGAGGCATCAGTAACGCCGGGACGAGAGTGTTTCGATCTCCACGCGATGCGGCTCACCTCCGGCGCCCGGCGGCTTCAGTGATCGCTGCGATGCGTCTTCGTCGACAGTGAAGCCCAGCGCCACACCGTAGCGACTTCAGACAACCACACGTTGCCGGCTCGCGGAAATAGATCGACTTAGTAGCAGCGGTCGCGGACCTCGGTGACCCTCGAGCCATCTGCGGCAGCGCCTCGCGCGGAGTTCGATGTTTCCCGCCATCGCTGCCGTGTATCACGCGACGCGATGAACGGTGCCCAGGCCGTTGACCGCGCCCTCAGCGTTCCCGCGTCGTGCACGCGACGTCGATGAGGTGTCCAACGCGTCTGCGTTCGCCGCCACGCGAATGCGGCCAGCGGCCACCACGCCGACAGCTTCTGTTAACCGAGCAGGCCGGTCAGCAAATCGAGCGTCTTCGCGGGTCGCGCCTGAAGTCGTGACGCTGTTGAACCGCGCACAGCTGTCTCATCGTCGAACCGTCGGCGACGGCGCGCAGTCGTCGCGCGCCGTGGCGATCAAGCTCGAAGAGTCCGGGCCCGACGGATCGGCGAACACGATCGCTGCCTCCGCCAGCGCAGCTCGATGTCGTTGACCGCGATGCCGCGCGCGCCAGGTGGGCGCGCCAGCCGTCGAGCAGGCCAACCGGCACCGAGAACGACGATCACGGTCACCTGGCCAGCGCCATGCTTTACCGCCACGCCTCGCCGGCAATGCGGAAACGTCGTCCGATCGTCCCAAAAGCGTGCCGCGTTCATTGCCAGTAATGAAGTGGTAGGGCAAATGGTTGTCGAAGTTGACCGTCTTCTTGACCAGCCACAGCCCGAAGCGCGCCGAGGCAAAGTCGAGTCGGGCTGAGCGTCGACAGTGGCGGTGACGTGATGAGACCAGGATGGGCATCAGGTTGTTACGACGATCATGCAGCCGCAGGTTCGACAGCATGGGACGCCGACGTCGTCGCCCGCCATCCACCACTAGCGCTACAGCAGCAACACCGCCGCCAAAGGCGGGAACTGACGCGCGGGTAGGTGGCGATTGCCCCGGAAGGGTCCGATCGCCCGCGCAAACAGCTGAGTGAACAACAACTGGCGCAATCATGTTGGCAGTGCCGTTCGATTCCGCCGTTCGGCGCCCTGCAACTGAAACCCTGCTCGGACAGCTACGCGCGGTCAGCATCAGATACTGGAGGACGGCGTGACCCAATCCGTAGGGAGCGGTCATGGCGATGCCGATCAAGATCCGTCCGGTCGACGCCGGAGCCGCAGGCAATCATGCCGGCCACGCCGCTCGCGAACGCCACGATCGTCAGCGCCGCCGCTCACCCAGGGCCCGTGACGGGACGTCAACCAGCCCGCCCTGCGCGACGATCGACACTTGACACCGACCCGCGAGCACAGGACCGATCGCGTCCGCTGATCACCGATACATGTAGGTGGTGTAGAGGGACGAACGTGATCGGGGTAGATCGTGCGCAACATCGATGAAACCGGCCAGGCCGAGCGCCGCCAGGCTACGGCACCGCGACCGCGGCAGCCGAATCAGCGACCGATCCCGGGTTGGCGCGGCGCCAGCGGGAGCGGACCGCCGATCGGCCGGCAGCTGATTCGGGCGGGATGAAGCCGTAGGCTTCGCGTTGGCGAGACTGAGGATGGCCACGCCCCAGAACGGCGCGCGAGATCGTCGCGCCGAGCAGCGCGCCGACCAGCACGCCCAACCGACTGATCAGGCGCCGCCGACGCCAGAAAGCGACGCGAGGCATCGAGACCGCTTGGCGCGATCGTTCGGCCCGGCGTCACGTCGGCGACACACGCGCTGCGCGGTGCCGAAGCTCGAGGACGATGCTGCCGGAAATGCGCGGCCGACGAACAGCCACCACAGCGGCAGGGGCGAGGGCCATCAGCAGAATGCCAGTCGAGCCAGAGTCAACGTGCACGACGACAGCCGGAATCGCCTTGCGGCGTCTGAACCAGATCCGGCGAAGCGAGCCGGGGATCCGGCGAAGAACAGATGGTCGCATCTGCCGCGCCGCTACGGTCGCAAACGGTCCGTGGTAGATCCCGACGCGCCCATCGCCGTGTCGCCGCCGCGAAACGCGACCACCAGCGCGGGACGGCTTTCCGGCACGATCGGCGCGCCGAGCGCCAGCGTGTCAGGCAGAACCGTGAAGTAAGATGAAGATGAAGCCGGCGTTCGTGTACGAGGCTGCTGCGACGAAAAGAACTGCGAAAGCGCCGAGAGAATGATCGAAGTGGTTTGTTGCAACACCGTGTTTTCCAGTGATTTCGTTGGCCCGATCCATAATCGCCCGATGGGCCGTGCGCCGCGGCGTCCGCCGCGGCGGCGCGCCAGCGCACGCTCAGCCGGCGTAACGGCGCTCCAGCGCAGCGCGACGCCCGCGCTCAGGTGCATGTTCTGCCAGATCCTACCGCGACGGCCGGATTCACACGATCGGTGCGACTGTGCGCGGGGCGCCGATTTCAAAGGCGGCTCTGCCGCGGGCGAGTTCGGCTTCCGGGCGGCGATGGAACCACGCGATTCGCCGCGCTGCGGAGCCAGAACCTCTCGCGCGATCGTCCGCAGAAGCTGACCTATCTCAGTGGGCATCCGCGAGGACGGCCCAGCCGAGGTTCTACACTGCCTCGAGCGGTCAGAATCTGTTCAAGTATCCGATCGCGCTCGTTGGCGGGGCGGGGTTCGCCGGGAATCTCGCACCGATCGCGAGGCCGAATCGTTCCCGCGCCTATCCTGCTGCAAGGGCGGCTTCGCGATCTTCGAAGACTTCGACGGCCCGGCGCAGTGGGCGAGCTTCGAAGGCGCAGATGCTGCGCGCGTGCTGCCGAGGACTGCCCGCTTCATCGGCTCGAGCAGGCGCATCTCATCTTCAACGCTTTCTCTTCAGATCCACGACATCGACGCGATCGTCCGCCGATATCGCGTATCCGCCGGTCTACTACGGCGTCTGCGGAGGACAACGACCGTCAGCAGCGCCTGATGGTGGTGGCGAACTTCGACAACGATGCTGCCGGAATACTGGGAGTGGTCCGGACGGGGATGTTCCGTTCGATACGTCGAACAGGCGTCTACAAGCTCGGGCGTCAACTACCTGAATTTACGGGTTGACCCCACTGACGCAGTGTTTCTCCCGCTCGGTGTCCTTCGAGAACAGCGCCCAGAGCCCGTAAGGCAGCCGACAATCGTCCCGAACGGAATCATCAGCATCAAGCGACATGAATCGCGATCCTGCCACTCCCGGCGATGCGGGCCACGGACGCAGGCGGATGGGGCCGACCGCCCGATGATCACGCTCGGCACGCCGCCGCCAGGACGGGTGACCGGCTTGCCTTTCATCGCCGGTGATCCCGACTGATCGGCAGCGCCACGCCGCGCGTCGGATCGCCGCTGGCGCCCTATCCGCGCTGGGTCACGCCGCCGAGGCTACGAGCACCAGCGCCCGCGCGCCGGGCAGCGCCGCCATCGCACGCCAGCGCGATTCGCCAGCTTGAAGCCCAGGACCTTCGACGTGCGATGTCCGCTTCCATCCTCCATTTCACTGACCAGCCGGTTCTTCAAAGCTGTGGCGTCCGGCTAGCCCAGGCCGGATACTCAGGTCCACGCCTCAAGGCCCGGACTCCACGTTGGTTTTGAGAACCTCCTGCCGTTCCGCCAGCCACCGATCACTGAAGCACGGTGACGGGTTTGACGAGCGTCTTGCCCGCCGCATTCAGCGTGACGATGTCGATGCCCGGTTCGACTACCGGCTGCGCGCCGCCGCGGCCGCCGCCGAATCCGCCGCCTTGCTGCCCCTGCGCCGGGCATTCGGCGCGAGATTCAGAGCACGCGGTTGATGCCCGCCTGTCTCGGCGCCGTCCGAGCGTCCGGATCGACGCGGCCCGATGACGTCGGCGATCGAGATCTTGACGTCGCCGGCGGCCGCCGACTTCAGGTAGTAGCTGATCGCGCGCGCCGCGCGGCGCGTTCTCGCCGACGAACATTCCGTCTGCCCGCCGACCTGCTGGTCCGTGCTGCTGGTCGTTCAGCCACGCGACCGCCGGTCGGATGTCGAACAGCGTCGCGTCCTGCGCCTGCGCACCGCCGGCGTCCAGCTGCTGCAGCGGCGTGATGTCGTCGGCGATCAACACGCTGCGGCCGTGCGTCGCGACGATCAGATCGTTGTCGCGCGGATGCACCAGGATGTCGTCGGTGCGCACCGTCGGGTAGTTGTTCATGAACTTCTGCCAGCTCTTGCCCGCGTCGAGCGACACGAACAGGCCGAACTCGGTGCCCGACGTAGAGCAGAGTCCTTGTTCTTCGGATCCTCGCGAATGACCTGCACGTTGCCGTACGCCGGCAGGTCGTTGCGTGATGCTCTCGAACGCTCTTGCCGTAGTTGCGCGTGCACGAAGACGTAGCGGCTTCAGGTCGTCGCTGCGATGACCGTCGACGGCGACGTACGCCGTTCCCGGCATCGAAGTGCGACGCGTCGATGCGCGAGATCCAGTAGCAGATGGTTCGGCGGCAGCCCCGGCAGGTTCTTGCCGACCTCGGTGAACGTCATGCCCGCCGTCCCGGCTCACCTGCAGCATTCCCATCGTCGGTGCCCGGCCCAGACGACGCCGGGCATGCACGGGCGACTCCGAGATCGGTGATGATCGTGCTGTACGAGACGACGCCGTCGTTCTTCGACAGCTGCGTGCGATCGCCGGGCGCGTCCATCATCGCGACGGTGTTGCGATCGACCTTCTTCGTGAGGTCGGCGCTCGCCACCCACGTGTCGCCCTGGTTGTGCCGACTTGAACAACCGGTTGCCGCCGAGCCACACGATCTTCCGGATTGTGCGGCGACGATCGACCGGCGTGTTCCAGTTGAAGCGATACTGCTCGCCGGCGTCGCGTTCGAGCACGTTCGGCGCGCCGCGCCGCCAGCCGCCGCCCGCCAGGCGCCTACCTGCGCCGCCGGCCGGCACTTCCGCGGCAGCTTCGCTGCCGCCACCGTCGCCGCCTGGCACCGTCCGCCCGCGGCGCGCCCCCGCCGTCCGCCGCCGCGGCCGCGCCAGCGCCCGCGACCGGTCGAATGCTCGTGCCGCGGTCCGCCTGCGCAGGTCGTAGCGGTTCGTCGTTGCCGTCCTGCGACTCGGTGATGACGAGTGTTGTAGTCGGTGGGATCGACGGCGGTGTAAAAGCCGTCGCCGCCGCCGATGCCGAACCAGTCGCGAGTTCATGATGCCGCCGCCGCGCTGCCGCGCACGGCGCTCGGTCCGCCCCAGCTGCCGTTGTCCTGCAGGCCGATGTAGACGTAAGTACGGATGGCGCATGTCGGCGGTCACGACGTAGGCGAGCGCCGTGGCCATCGTGTTGACGAAGTCCCACGTGCTTGCCCTGGTCCCAGCTGATGTCGAGCCCGCCGTCGTTGCCGATCATGATGTGCTTCGGGTTCTTCGGATCGATCCAGATCGCGTGCTGATCGACGTGGCCCGGCTCGCCGTTGCCGCCGGCGGCGTCGAGCGTCGCGAACGTCTTGCCGCCGTCGAGCGACTTCGCGACCGGCAGGCCGGCGACGTAGATCGTCTTGTCGTTCGTCGGATCGACGCGCAGCTGGCTGAAGCTACATCGGGCGCGCGTTGCAGTTGCTGATGAGCGTCCACGTCTCGCCGCGTTGTCTCCGGAGCGGAACATCGCCGCCGCGTTCGGATGTCGAGCGCCGGGCGGCGTCGCAGTCCGGCGGCGGCGGCTGCGCGCCGCTCGCCACCGCCACGCCCGCCGGCCGAATCCCCGCGCGTCGGGCCGCCGTTGTTGCACCAGTCGAACTGACGGCCGCGCCCGCCGCCGCCGCCGCCATCCGCCGCGCACTCGGCTGCCGGCTGCCGCCGCCTGCGCGCCTGCCCGCCGCCTCCGCCGCCGCCAGCCTGTCGCGCCAGCGCGGCGTCACTGCCGCAGCACCCGGGCGGCGTGTTCTCGGTCGCAGCGCCCGGTCATCGCCGGCGCCTGTCGCCACCGGCGTGCCGGTCGTCGCCCGCTTCGATCTGCGCGTAGACGACGCGCGGATTCGAGCGCGAGACGTCGAGCGCGATGCGGCCGTAGGTGCCGGGCGGCAGGCCGTTGCCGCGTCAGCTTCGTCCACGTCTTCCCGGCGTCGGTCGTCTTCCAGATCGCGCTGCCCGGGCCGCCGCCGTTGAAGCAGCAGCCGCTGCGCCGCCGCTGGTAGCTCGCCGCGTAGAGATGTTGCTGTTCGACGGATCGATCGCGATGTCGGTGAAGCCGGTGTCGTCGTCGATGAACTTGATCTTGTTCCACGTCTTGCCGCCGTCGGTCGTCTTGTAGATGCCGCGGTCGGGGTTCGGTCCGAACAGATGGCCGGGCGACGCGACGTAGACCGTCTCCGGGGTTCTTCGGATCGATCACGATGCGCGCGATCGACTGCGTCTCTTGCAGTCCGATGTTGCGTGAACGTCTTGCCGCCGTCGGTCGTCTTGTAGATGCCGTCGCCGAACGACGAGGTCTGCCGGTTGTTCGGCTCGCCGGTGCCGACGTAGACGATGTTCGGGTTCGTGCGGATGGATCGCGATGTCGCCGATCGACGCCGGTGCCGTAGGTCTCGAACACCGGCTCGAAGCGTCGTGCCGTTGTTCTCCGACTTGAACACGCCGCCGACCGCGTAGCCGAGATAGATGATGTTGGGGTCGCTCTCGGAGACGGCGATGTCGTCGATGCGTCCGCCCATGCTGGCGGGACCGATCGATCGGAACCTGAAGCTCGCCAATATCGGATCCGGCGACTGGTTGATCAGCCGTGGCGCCGCCGGCACGCGCTGGCCTCGCGGCGCCACCATGAAAAGCGGAACCGTCATCAGCGCGCACTGCGATCGCTAGACGAGCGAAGGTGTTGAGCTTCATAGGCCGGGATTCTACTCCTCCGTGGGCCCGACGATACCGCTCCGGAACGGCACGGTCGATGCTCAGCATCAGACGGCCGCCTTCGCGCCGAAGGCGCTTCGGCGTGCCGTCACGCCGAAGCGCGTTGTCGAGCTGACGCGCGAGGCGGACAGGGGAGATAACAATGGTTACTGTTCTGATCCGTGTTGCTCGTTCTGATGCTCGTCGGCGCCTTTCCGGCATGGCCGCACAGCCGGGGCTGGGGGTAGCTTTCCGAGCGGTGGCCTTGGGCTCATCCTGCTCGTGCTGATCATCCTCGCGTTGTCGGGTCGTCTGTAGGCATCACCGGCCCCTGGCGCTCAGGAGCATTCTCAGCGCGACGTCGTACTGTCGAGCCGACACGGCCTTTCGATTGGCCGTGTCGGTTTTGTGCGCAATCACCATGTCCAGCTTCGGCACGACGGTAGATGTGCTTGCCCACCGACACCCCAAGCCGTGAATGCGCCGGCCAGCGGATCCGAGGCGTCGCGCGCGTCCCACACACCACACAGTAGCCGTATCCCCAGCGCCCGACCGTCGGCGGCGAGTCGTCGAACGCGGCATCCATGTCGGCCAGCGGCGAGACCAGCGAGGTCGTGCGAGCGATCCATTCGGCGGGCACGAGTTGACGATCGCCCCACCGCCCGGCGCGGAGCGCGAGGCAGACCGACGCGCGCCATGTCGCGCGTCGACAGCCAGATTAGGTAGGCGGGAGTGCTGCGAGGCGGCGAGATCGCCCGACTCGACCTGCCGCGAGCGATCGAAGTCCCTGCATACCGAGCGGCCGCGCCGAGATCGGTCTCGAGCGCCTCGTAGATGTCGCGCCCGGTGAGCCGCTCGAAGACAGCGCCGGCGGCATTGAAATCCCAGTTGTTGTAGAGGAAGCGTGTGCCGGGTTTCTGAGATCCGCGTGGCGGCGCATGCGCCAGATCGTCGCCGCCGTTCGAGGCCGGGTGATAGACACCGATCGCGCGGTCAGCAGATGCTGGACCGACGCGTCGAGCTCGATCGGCAACAGTCCGCCAACGTCGGTGAACTTCAAGTCGGACAGGGTCCGCTCGGAGCGCGATGGTGCGGTTCTCGACGTAGCGGCCGTAGAGGAGCGACGAGCACGCTCTTTCGGCCGGAGGCGAGATAACTGAGGTGCGTGACGTCGCCGTAGGTGAGGAGCGTGCGTCCGCCGACGACGACCATCATCGCGGTCGTATCCGAGCGTGCTCACCCACACGCGAACCGCCGCAAGCCGTTCGGACGAGAAGCCGACGGTTTCCGGTTTGTCGATCGACTCCCAGCCCATGCCCCGGAACGGCGACTTGCGACTCGAGCGTTGCAGCCGCGAGAAATGCAACCACGAGACACGAAGCCACGGAAGAAGACCTCTTTGGTTTCCTTTTCGAGTCTTCGTGTTTTCGTGGTTGCCTTTGTTCCAATGTCACTTCTTCAATGTCCGATCGACGTACGCGCGAACCGTATCGAGCGTGCCCGGCGCGGCCCAGTACTCGTGGATCGCGGCGTCGAACCGCTCGCGACCCTCGCGGATCCGGCCAGCGCCGGCGCGCGCAGCTGCTTCTTGGTGATCGCAAACGCCGCCGGCGGGAGCGCCGCCATCGCCTTCGCCGCGCCGACGGCTTCGTCGAGCAGGCGATCGGGCTCGACGGCGGCATCGACGACGCCGAGCTCGACGGCGCGATCGGCGACGAGGGTTGCTCCGCTGAAGATGAGGGCGGAGAGATGCGGCGGCGGCACGTGCTGACGCATGATCTCGAGCGCCACCGTCGGAAACGGGACGCCGACGAGCAGTTCGGGGACGCCGATGCGTCCAGTGCCGCGGGCCATCAGGCGGCGATCCGCGGCATTGGCCAGGATGCAGCCGCCGGCGATCGCGTGGCCGTTCACGGCCGCGACGAGCGGTTTTGGAAACGCAAAGGCGACGTCGAACGCGTGGCCGAGCGCGGGCAGAAATTCTTCGGCGTAGCGCTGACCGCCGTCCACCAGGCGGCGCAGGTCCACGCCGGCGGAGAAGATCGTTCCACCGGCGATGATGACCGCAGCCCGGGCTGACGACACTGCGCATTCGTCGAGCGCCGCGGCCACGGCCCGACAAAACTCGACGTCGAACAGGTTGGCTTTCCCGTGCGCCAGGGTGAGAATGGCCACGTCATCACGTTGCTCGTGCGAGATCATGGGCCGACATTAAACCAAACGAAGGGCGTGGGCGTCTAATGACCGCAATGCCGAAATCGATGTGGCTTCTCGTGATCGTTACGACTCTGGCGATCCCGGCGGAGCGGCGCAGGCCCCCAGCCGTCGCCGATCTTCCGGTTCCACACCAACGAGATGTGGCTCAACCTGCACCACTATCTCTACGTGCTCGGCCGCGCCCGCGCGAAAATGCCCGATGCGGCGCGCGAGGCGGTGGCCGGCGCGCCCGCAGACCAGGCCCGTGGCCTCGAGCGCCTCACCGACGCCGAGCGCGGCGTGTGGGAAGAGGCCGTGGTGTTTTACGCCGGGGGACCTAGTCGCAGAGACCTGATCTTCGACGCTCCGCTGCCGGACATCACGCGAAGGCTCGCCGACGCCGACGATGCCCCGAACCTCTCCGACACGGGCATCGACAGGCTCAACACGACACCCCTCGAACGCGCGGCGCCGATCTATCGCAAGGCATGGTGGGCGGATCACCAAGCCGCCAATCGCGCGCGAGAGGCCGAGATTCAGGCGTTGGTCGATCGCTACGGGCGCCAGGTGTTGCAGAGGATCACGAAGGCGTACGGCATGCGATGGCCGGCCGACGGCTACGCCGTGCACTTCTCCGCGTTCTCGAACTGGGCCGGCGCATACTCGACAACTGGCAATCTGCTCGTCGTATCGAGTCTTGCGAAGGACCTGAAAGGCGATCAGGGTCTCGAAACCGTATTCCACGAAGGGATGCATCAATGGGATTCCGCGGTTGAGGCGCTCCTCCGAAAAGAGGCGAGCCGAATCGAGCAAGCGGCTACCGCCGAACCTGTCCCACGCCATGATTTTCTTTACCGCGGGCGACGCGGTGAAACGCGTCGTGCCCGCTCACGTGCCTTACGCGGAGGCGGCCGGTGTGTGGCAACGCGGCCTCGGAACGGTTCAAGCCGGCGCTGGAGGAAACCTGGAAGCCGTATCTCGACGGCAAGGGTACGCGCGACGAAGCGATCGCGGCGCTCGTCGCGAGCGTGGCGAGATAGAGCCTTATCGCTCCAACGGCACGACCAGAAAACTCCTGCGCCTGGCCGAGCGGCGTCACCTCGGTTCCGCTCTGTCGCCCAAGCTGCGCGTGATAACGGCCCGGCGCAACGAGCGGACCCTGCGGCGGACCTCCGCGTCCCCCACCTGCCCCACCTGCCCTACCCGCCTCACCTGCGCCACCTGCCCTGCCCGCCTCACCGGCCCCACCTGCCCGCGAAGGCGGAGGCGGATCCGCGCGCAGATTCCATGCCACGCGCCGCAGTCCCGTTCCTTTGTCGACGTCGAATCGACGAATCTGTTTGCCGCTCTCGTCGGTGATCGTCATCACCAGCTTCGCGTCGCCCGGCGGATCCTGGCGAAGGCTGAATGTGAACACGGCGCCAAACGGCGGATTCGGCGCTGTCCAGTTACCGGCCATCGTGCCGATGCCGGCGGCGCCGGCAGGCTGTTGCCCGGTCGGATTGAACAGATACGCGTCGCGCAGCGCGAGACAGATGCGCGTCCTCCGTCAGCGCCTGCGCGCTCATCTCGCGGAGCGGCGTGTAGTCGTCGAGCACGTAGAAGCCACGGCCGAACGTGGCGATCACCAGATCGTTCTCGCGCCGCTGCACGGCGAGGTCCCTGACCTGCGTCACGGGCAAACCGCCCTTCAGCTGCACCCAGTGACGGCCGCCATCGACGCTGGCGAACAAGCCGAACTCGGTCCCGGCGAACAGCAGGTCGCCGTTGACGTGATCCTGTGCGATGGCCCACACGTCGTGCCGTTCCGGCAGGTCGCCGGCGATCGCCGTCCACGTGCGCCCGCGATCGCTGCTCTTGACGAGTACGGTTTGTAATCGCCCCGCTGCCAGTTGTTCAGCGCGACGAACACCGTGCCGGCGTCGCGCGGCGAGGCGAAGACGTCGGAGACATACGTCCACTGCGGCGCGTCTGGAAACTGCTCGACTTTTCTCCAGGTCTTGCCGCCGTCTTCCGTCACCTGCAGCAGCCCATCGTCGGTTCCCGCATAAATCAACCCTTCGACGAGCGGCGACTCGTCGAGCGACACGATGTTGCTCAGCGCCGTCGTGGCTTGATTGCGTGACACGGCATCGGCCGGCCAGACGCGGCCCATGATCGCGATCTCGTCGCGATTCAGATTGCGCGACAGGTCCGGGCTGATTGGCGTCCAGCTGTCGCCGCGATCGTCGCTGCGATAGACCTTGTTGCTCGCCCAGTACAGGCGGCGCCCCGAGTGCGGACTGACGATGTACGGCGCGTCCCAATTCGTGCGATCGGCTGCTCCGCGCCCTCCGCGTCCTTCCCCACCCGCCCTACCTGCCCCACCTGCCCTACCTGCCCCACCTGCCCCACCTGCCCTACCTGCCTCACCCGCCCCACCTGCCTCACCCGCCCCACCTGCCCCACCTGCCCTCCCGGCCCCTCATCTCCCTCGCCGGGAGCGGGCGGCGCCGCCTGCCGCGGGCGAATGTTCTTCACCTCGCCGGTTCGCAGGTCGAGCCGCGTGATGTTGCCCTGCTGCGACTGCGCGTAGACGATGTTCGGATCGTCGGGATCGTTCCTGGTCTGAAACCCGTCGCCGCCGCCGACGATGAACCAGTCGCTCGTGCGGATGCCCCAGCGGTTCGTCGTCCGCGACGGTCCGCATTCCGACCAGTTGTCCTGCGCGCCGCCGCACACGTGATAGAACGGCTTCGCGTTGTCCACCGACACGCGGTAGTACTGCGTGACCGGGAGGTTCGCGAAGAACCGCCACGACTTGCCCTCGTCGTATGTCTCGATAACCCGCCGTCGTTGCCGACGAGCATGTGATGCCGATCGCCCGGATCCCACGCGATCGCGTGATGGTCGACGTGCATGCCGAGATCTTCGAAGCCGGCGCGCCTCCACGTCTTGCCGCCGTCGGTGCTCAGTTCGAGGTTGGTGTTCACCGACCAGATCGTGTCGGGCTTGTTCGGGTCGACGAAGATCTCGTAGTAAGTACTGCGGATCGCCGCCGCGATAGATGTCGTCGGCCGGCCCCCGCCCGCGACCCTGCGGCGTTTCCCCACCCGCCCCACCCGCCCCACCCGCCCCACCTGCCCCACCTGCCCCACCTGCCCTACCTGCCCTACCTGCCTGCGGGAAATGACCGATCCGCGACCAACTCGCGCCCGCATCGTCCGGATCGATAGAAGCCCGCTTCGGCGGGCGTGCGTTGATCAGCGCGAACACCGTCGCGGGAGATTTGCGGCCATCGGTCGCGAGCGCAATCCGCCCGGTGTCGCCTGACGGCAGACCTTTCGACAGCTTCGTCCACGTCTTGCCGGCGTTCGTCGTCTTGTAGATGCCGCCTTCCGGCCCGCCGCCGATCAACTGCCCGACGGCGCGCCGCCGCTGATACGCCGACGCGTACAAGATGTCGGGATTTTTCGGATCGAAGGCGAGATCGTTGGTGCCGGTGTCGGCGCTGATCGTCAGGCTCGCCTGCCACGTGACCCCGCCGTCCATCGTCTTGAAGACGCCGCGTTCGCCACCAGGCCCGAAGAGCGGGCCTTGTGCCGCGACGTAGATCACGTTCGAGTTCCGCGGATCGATCAGCAGCCGCCCAATGTGTTCCGAGGCGGCGAGGCCGACGCCGCTTCCAGGTCTTGCCGGCGTCGGTCGACTTGTAGACGCCGTCGCCGAAGTGCGCGCTGCGCTGACTGGTGTTCTCGCCGGTCGCGAGCCAGACGATGTTCGAGTCTTTCGGGTCGATCGCGACGCAGCACAGCGTGAACGAACTGCCCTCGTCGAAGGCCGGCGTGAAGGTGATGCCGCGATTCACGGTCTTCCACAAGCCGCCAAACGCGCTCGCGACGTACCACACGTTCGGATCCTTCGGGTCTATTGCGAGGTCCTGAATGCGTCCGGTCGCCAGCGCCGGCCCGATGCCGCGCCACGCGAGGCCTTTCAAGGCGGCTGCGGTCAACGCACCGGTCGATTCCGCCGGGTCCCTGCCGCGCGCGGAGACCGACGGCGAATCCCATGAGCATCAACAGGCCTACGAACGTCATCGCGCGTTTCATGACTAATCCCTGAACTAATCCCTAACCCCTAACCCCTAACCCCTGACAGCTAGTAAGTCGGCCAAATTCCGGGAGTCGCCAGTTCCACCGATCGTCCTTCCGGATCGCGAAAATACAGACTCGTCCCACCGCTCTCCCACTGGACGCGGCTTTCGATCTCGATGCCCAGGTGTGCGAGACGCGACTCCCACGCCGCCAGGTGGGCGCGTTCGATCGCGAACGCGATGTGCACCGGGCCCGATCCGTCGTGTCCGGGCACCAGACCTCCCTGCGTCTCGAGCGCCACCGAATTGCCGTGCTGAAACAAGAGGAGGACCGTGCCGTGGCCGGCGTCCAATGCGACCAGGCGATCGCCGGAGAGCATCGGCGTGACGTTGAGCAGCTGCTGGTAGAAGGCCGCTGTCTGGGCGAGATCGGCGCAGTAGAGCGCGGTCTCGAGAATGCGCTGCACGCGCGGGATCATGCGTGCATCATATCGCGCCGCTTCACCGTCATTCGCATCCCGTGCTTGGTCCGCAGCGTGACCAGCGGCTGCGGCTCGACCGGATGACCGGGCACCAGCGCGAGCCGCCATTGCTGCGCGATCGTCGCCACCACCAGCACCAGCTCCATCCACGCGAACGAATCGCCGATGCAGCGTCGCGGTCCGCCGCCGAACGGGAAGTAGGCAAACGGCGGAAGGGCGGCGCGGAATTCCGACGTCCAACGCCCGGGATCGAAACGCTCGGGATCGGCGAAGTAGCGGGCGTCGCGCTGGAGCACGTACGGACTCATGACGAATATCGATCGCGCCGGCGCCACGTAATCGCCGATCGGATAGTCCTGCAGCGCGCGGCGCCCAATGAGCCAGGCCGGCGGGTAGAGCCGCATCGCTTCGGTCACCACGCGTTCGACGTAGGACAGCGCCGTCAAGATCGGCGGCGGTCGGCAGACGGCCCTGAAGGACACGGTCGACTTCGTCGTGCAGGCGAGCCTCGACTTCCGGCGTCGTGCTCACGAGATACCACGCCCAGGTGAGCGCGTTGGCGGTCGTCTCGTGTCCGGCCAGCAAGATGGTCATCGCCTCGTCGCGGACCTGCCGATCGGTCATGCGCGCGCCGCTGTCTTCATCCTGAGCTGCCAATAGCATCGACAGCAGATCGGTCCGGTCGGGCTTCGCGACCGACGACTCAGGACTGAGACCCGACGCCTATCGACTGGCGACTGCTCGACGCTCCGCGATCATGCTGTAGATGATGGCGTCGAGCCTGGCGCGCGCCGCTTTCGCGCGCCGTCATCTGCGGCACCGGCAGCCGCTCGAGCACGTCGGCGAACGGCAGCATCGTCAGCCAGAACGACTCCATCACCGCGTTCAGGGCGTCGCGAACCTCGCCGGCCTGAGATTCCACGTCGAGATCGAACAGGGTTTTGCCGGCGATGGCCAGCGTCAGGCGCATCATGTCCTGCGCGACGTCGAGCGTGTCGCCGTCGCGCCACCGATCGCGCAAGCCGCGCGGCGTAGGCCACCATCGTGCCGCCGTACGCGGCGATGCGATCGCGATGAAACGCCGGCTGCATCAGCCGCCGCTGGCGCAGATGCGATGGGATCCTCGCTGGTCAGGAGTCCTTCGCCCAGCAGCCGCTTCGACCGCTGCAGATCCGCGGCCCTTGATGAAGAAGCGATTGTTCGTGACGAGAACATCGCGCGTACGTAGTGCGGCGCGTTGACGAAGCACGAGCTGTTCCCGCCCATTCGGTAAGCCGCGATGTCGCCGTAGGTGCGCGCGAGGTTCGTGAAGAAGGCGAGCGGATTGCGTCCAGGGCGGTAGATCAGCTGATCGAGCGGCGAGAGCTTCGGCCCCGGAAGCGCGGCCGCGGGCATGCGAGGCTGCCTATCCGGCCGAGACGGCCCGGACCAACGCGTCGGTCAATTCCGCCGACGACATGCGGTTCAGCGTTTCGTTCACACCGACGAGAAAAGTGTCGCGGTCGGGCGCGCCAAGGAGCACGCCCTTGGCCGCGAGCCGCTTCTGCATGGCGACGGCGTCACCGGCACGGACTCGGAGGCGGAAGAGATTCGTCCCAGACGGGATGCGCGCTGATCTCGAGACCGTCGTGACGTCCGAGGCTCGCGGATCAGATCTTCGGATGTCTTCACGGCCTCGACTGAAGCGGTCGCCGAACCCTGGCAGGTAGTGCAGGGCAACCGCCGCGAATGGCCACGCGTGATTGAGGTCCGCCGCCGAACATCCGCCGCTCGTGATACATGCCTTCGAGAAGGCTGCGCGGGCCGGCCAGAATCGCGCCGTTCGGCGCGTTGAAATACACTGTAGAGCGAGACATACACCGTGTCGAACGGGCGAGCGGTCTCGGCGACGTTTTCGCCGGTATACGCCGCCTGCAGGAACAGCCGCGCGCCGTCGAGGATGCATGCGAATGCCTTCGCGCCGGGCGATCGCCACGATCTTCTGCAGTTCGGCCGCATCGAACCGCGCCCCCTGCTTCCGCCGAACCGGCGTCTCGATCGGAGATGACGGAGACGCGCCGCACCACGCGTGCGCCCTTCGTCCTGATCGAGGACGTGCTGCACATCGTCGGCCGAGAACGTTGCGCCAGCCAGCGGCGAGCGGCACCAGCGTCAGGCCGCTCAACGTTTGCGCGCAGTCCCCTTCGTCCTGATACAGATGGCTCTCGGACTGGACGATGACGCGGCTCGGCCCGCCGGCGAGCGCGCGCACGGCCATGTGATTCGCCAGCGTGCCCGTCGGCATGAAGATCGCGCGTTCCCTTGCCGAGGACGCGAGCGAACTCGGTTTCCAGTTCCTCGACGACGCCGCCGAGCGGTAGGAATCCTGGGACGATTGGCTTCTCGTTCAACAGGCGAGCGAGCAGGCTCGCGTACTGGGCGGGCGTGAGGCCCAGGCGCCGTCACCGGTCAGGTCGAACCCGGCGATCGTCGGAGAGGGATGGACCTTGCGCGGCGCTGGTCGCGTTCGCGCCGAGCCCCAATGCGGTCGTGGCCAGACCGCCAAGCTGCACGAACCGCCGGCGATTCACGGTCGTCATCGATCCTCCTCGCGCTCGCTCGGCTGAAGCCTCGCGCTCCAGCCCCAAGCTGGATGGAACGCGAGGCTTTAGCCGAGCGCGCTGGATCAGCACGGAATCATACAACCGTTGGCGGCGCTCACGTCGAGAGCACGTGGCTTGTCGTGACGTCCGCGAGCAGGCGGTTGTTGGCGCCGCGGACCTCCGGTGCGCACGATGCTCAGCGTGCGCCCCTTCTTCACGAACGACGCCACAGCGGTCAGCGTGCCGTCGCGCTGGTTCCCGATGAAGTTGGCGGCGAGGTTGATCGCAGCGGAAACCGCTTTCATGCCCTCGGCCGGTTCCGCGTCGCCGACGACGAGCAGTAGTCGCGGTGACGTCCGCGAACCACAGCATAGCGCCGGCATGGACGACGCCGAACGGATTGGTGATCCCCGGCCGATCGGCATCTCCGAGACAACGCGGTCGGGTCCGCGTTCCGTGACCGTGAACTCGATCGAGCCTTGATATGTCTCGGCCATAGATGTAGGTCCGGCTAACCGCCTTCGCCAAGGCTTCGGCGCTCAGAAGCCGGACCCCGCATACCTTGCCTGACTTCTGACTTCGTAAGCTCTGACTTACCGCTATCTCGATCGCGGATCGCGCTTGATTGTCAGCGGCTGCGTGTAGGACTTGCCGTTCACCGTCAGGCGCACCGAGTACGTTCCCGGCGCCGACGGCGGGGACCTCCGCGGCCGCCGCCTCCTCCCCCGCCACCGCCCCGACCGCGCCCAGCCGCCGGCGGCGTCGGACGGAAATCCCACACGAATCGGTGCATGCCCGGCGGTCGCCGCCAGACTCTCCACCGGCCGCTGCCAGATCGCGTTGATCGACGAGCGTGTTCGGATCGATCGGCGTCACCGGATCGGCGCTCGAGTAGCGGCGGATCGACGGCGCCGCCGCCGTCGAGGATCTCGAGCGTCACCGGACCGCTCGCGCGCGGACTTGCAGGTAGTAGTCGACGATCGCGCCGGTCGGCGGATTCTCGGCCCACGCTTCGTCCTTCTGCGTCGGCGTCCCATCGTCGGTCGGCGTCGGCAGGATGATCGCGTCGCCCGGCTTGAACAGGAACGCGTCGGTCGACGTCACCTCAGGACCCATCTGGCGCAACGCGCTGATGTCGTCGAGCACCCAGAATCCGCGGCCGTGCGTGGCGACGATGAGGTCGTTGTCCTTGAAGGCGAGATCGCGGTTCGATGTCGGCGGCAGATTGAGCTGCAGCGACTGCCAGTCGTCGCCGTCGTTGAACGAGACGAACACGCCGAGCTCGGTGCCGGCGACGAGCAGCCCGCGCTTCTTCGGATCTTCCTTGACCGTCTGCAGGTAGACGCCGGCCGGCAGCCCGCGCGTGATCTTCTGCCACGTCTTCGCCGCCGTCCTTCGTGCGATAGATGTGCGGCTCGTTGTCCGTGAGGCGATGGCGATCGACGGCCGCGTACGCTTCGTTCGCGATCGAAATGCGACGCGTCCATCATCACGACCTTGCTCCACGGCGTCAGCTCGCGCGGCGTCACGTCCTGCCACGTCTTGCCGTCGTCCTCCGTCTTCTTGATCAGCCCGTCGTCGGTGCCGATCCAGAGGAGCGGCGCGCGCAGCGGCGACGGCGCGATCGTGTAGATGACGCCGCCTTTGCCGCGATTCGGATCGAAGTCGGCGGCGGTGGTCGCGTCGAGGTTCGGCGGATCGACGTCGGGATTGCGCGCGCGGCGTCGAGGTCGTCGCTGATGCGCGTCCAGTGCTCGCCGCCGTCGGTCGTCTTGAAGAGGAACTGATCGCCGAAATAGAGCGCGTGCGGATCCGCCAGCGAGAACACCAGCGGGTTGGTCCACGTATGCCGCGCCGGCGCCGGCAGATTGACCTCAGGCGTGACGTTCTTCGACTCGCCGGTCTCGACGTTGCAGCGGGTGACCGTGCCGCCGAACGACGATCGACGGGTTCAGCGGATCCGGCGCGGTGTAGCCGGCCTCGCCGCCGGCGCACAGCGGCTCCCAGTCGCGCATGGTGATGTTCGCGAACTTTCCGCGCGAGCGCGACGCGCACGGCGCCGCTGTCCTGTTGCGCGGCCGGTCACCCAGCACGGAAAGTTGTAGTCGGGCGCCACGTGGTAGAGCTCGGCGATCGGTTGATTCAGCCACGAGGTCCAGGTCGGATGATCGGCCAGGCCGTCGACGCTGATGACCGCTCCCTGGTCGCCGCCGAGAATCATCCGATTGCCGTCATCCGGATAAATCCAGAGCTGGTGATAGTCGTCGCCGCCAGGCGATCCCTTGAACGGCTCGCCGAACGTCTTGCCGCCGTCGCGCGACCGATAGACGCCGGTGTTCGACGCTGTAGACGAGATCGGGATTCTTCGGATCGACGACGATCTTGCCGAAGCTTACCAGCCGCGTCCCCAGATGCGGCTGTCGCCCGACGCCTTCGTCCACGTCGCGCCGGCATCGTCCGACCGGATAAGCCCGCCGGCTTTGGCGTCCACGATCGCGTAGACGCGGCGCGGACTCGTCGGCGCGACGGCGATGCCGATCCGTCCGAGTCCTTCGGTGGGCAGCCCGTTCGTCAGCTGCTGCCAGTTGGTGCCGCCGTCGGTTGATTTGTAGAGACCGCTGCCCGGTCCGCATGACGGCGGATAGACGCTCCACGGCGGACGCCGCGTATTCCACAGCGACGCGTAGATCACCTGCGCGTTCGCCCGGCTCGAACGCGAGATCGATCGCGCCGATGTCGTTGCTCTTGAACAGCACTTTCTCCCACGACGCGCCGCCGTTCTTCGAGCGATACACGCCGCGATCGGGATTCGCGCCGTAGACGTGTCCGAGCGCCGCCACGAAGACGACGTTCGGATCGCGCGGATCGACGATGACTTTGCCGATTTGACGCGTGTCGATCGAGGCCGATGTGCGTCCACGTCTTGCCCGCATCCGTCGACTTGTACATGCCGTTGCCGTACGAGATCTGCGACCGCATGTCGGCTTCGCCGGTCCCGACGTAGACCGATGTCGGGCGCGGACGGCGCGACGGCGATCGCGCCAATCGACGCGACCGGCTGCGAGTCGAAGATCGGGAACCAGGTGCGGCCGGCGTTGGTGGTCTTCCAGACGCCGCCGCCGACCGATCCCATGTAGAAGACACTCGGCTGCCCCGGCACGCCGCTGACGCCGTTCACGCGCCCGCTGCGAAACGGGCCGATCGATGCGCCACTTCAGGCCGGCGTACAGGCCCGGATCGATCCGCGTTTGCGGCGCGAATGACGAACGCTGGCGAGCGCGCAGCGGCACAGCGCGAGCAGCTGCGATGAGCAAGCGCCATGCTTCATGTCTCTTCGATGGCTTCGTGTCTTCGTGGTTGCAGTTTGCTTGTGCGATGTCTCAGAAAGGATCTTCGCCGCCAGCTGCACGTTGCGCGGCTCGCCCGCGCCGATTCCCGGCGCGCCGCTGCCGTTGCGCGTGTTCGTGAGCAGCCCGAAGGTCGTCGAGCTCGACAGCGAAGTGCCTGGATTGCCCCAGTTGTCGGTGTTGAAGATGTTGAAGATCTCGCAGCGCAGCTGCAGCGACGATCCGCCGGCCAGTTTGGTGGTCTTGAACACGGACAGGTCCAGCGCTCCTGAACGACGGCCCGTAGAACTGATTGCGCCCGAGCGTTGCCGAACGTGCCGGCCGAGCGGCGCCGCAAACGGCCGCGGCGTTGAAGTAGCGCACGGCCGTGCCGGTCGACGGCTGCACGATGCCGGCTGAACGGATCGCCGACCAGGTTCGGCCGGTCCGCGCGGATCGCCCGTGCCGCTGGTGTCGGCGCCGGTCGTGACGTTGAACGGCGTCCCTGATCTGGAACGTCGCGACCACGTTGACCTGCCACCCGTCGCCCAGCCGCGACTTCGAAAACGCCGGCAGCGAATAGGTGAACCCGCCGGTCAGCACGTGGCGGATGTCGAACGCCGCGTTGCCCCAGTCGAGGTCGAGGTTCCTCGAATCCATCGGCAGCGTGTTGCGCGCCTCCGATGCGTTGTCCATCCGCGTGCCCGAGCGTGTAGTTCAGCCGTCCTGAGAGCCCGCGCCAGTTGTTCTGAATGAGCGACATCTGCAGCGAGTTGTAGCTGGAGCGCCCGATCGACTCCAGCTCGTTGATCGCCGCCAGCTCCGGATAGAGCGCGTTGAACGGCCGCCGCGCCTGCGCCACGCCGGCCGCGCTCGGCACCGGCGGCGTTGATGTCGCGCATCACCGCCAGGCGATGGCCGCGCGTGCCCGACGTAGCCGATCTGGATGGCCGTGGCCGGACCGATCTGCTGCTCGACGTTGACGTTGAAGTGCTCGACGTACGGCAGCTTCGAGATCCTGGCTCACCGCGAACGCGCCGCACGGCGGCTGCGGCGTCGTGCCGAACACCGGGACGCCGTCCTGAATCGTGAAGCGCCGCTGCGTGATCGAGAAGACCGGCGTCTCGCCGCCCGGGTTGTTGCCGACGCCGAGCGCGCCGCCGTTGGCGAAGCCGGTGTTCGCGGTGAAGAAATTCACCGCGAACATGTCGTAGAAGAGGCCGTAGGCGCGCGCGGATCACCGTCTTGCGGCTGCTCCCACGGCACGTAGGTGACGCCCGACGCGCGGCGACACATCCTTCTTGTCGACCGGATACAGCGCGTCGGTCGAAACCATGCCCTTGTCGGGCAGGAAGTTGGTGAGCTTCGCGTCGCTGGCGCCAAGCGCGCCCGGATAGGTGTAGCGCGCGCCGAAGTTGAGCGTCACTTTCGACGTGAGCACCCAGGCGTCCTGCAGCCAGAGGTCGAACGAATTCTGGAAGTAGTTGTGGTGCGTGTTGCCGCGCACGATGATCGCCGTGGCGGGAATGCCGGCCATGTAGTCGGCGAGCGCCTTCAGCGACGACGCTGGCCGTCGACGCCGCGCCCGCCCACGGGCCGGCGGTGCCGTCGAAGGTGAACGTCCCGCGCTTGTTGCTGTCGTAGAAGATGAACAGCTTCGACACGCGCGCCTCGCCGCCGATCTTGAGCTGGTGCGCGCCGGTCGCGTACGACAGGTTGTTCGTGAAGTGAATCGTCTTGTCGACGCGGCCGAGCGGCTGCGTGCCGCCGACGGCGCGCGAAGCCGCTGATCGAGATGTTCGGCGGACCGGCCAGCGCCGGATCGTTCGACACGCCGGTGTTCAGCCCCATCGCGAACGGATCGGCCGAGATGTCGAATGAGTTGAATTTCTGCAGGAAGTAGTTGTAGCCGAACACCAGCTGATTGACCACGTGCGCGGTGAATCACGCTGGTGGTGACCAGCGACACGTTGTGCATGCGGCTCGGCACGGCCTGGAAATAGGCGCGATGCGGCGAACCGGTCGTCGCGACCTGATCGCCGCCGCCGCCGAAGTACCGCGCCGAAATGTTGTGCATCGAGTTGAGCTGGTGATCGACTTTGACGATGCCGTTGTAGCTCGAATAGGTGTTCGGGTCGAAGCTGGTGAAATTCAACGCCGATGCCGGACCGGTCCGGCTGTCGGCCGGCCACAGCGCCAGCAGCTTGTTCGACACCGGGTTGACGGCCACGCCGAACTGATTGAGCAGCTGCGTCGCGCTCGCCACCCAGGCCGGCGACGGCGCGGTGTCCGCCAGCGTGTTGGCCGCCGTCAGTTTCTGCGCCTCGAACGCCGAGAAATAGAACGTCTTGTTGTGCACGATCGGACCGCCGAGCGATCCGCCGAACTGGTTGTTGCGAATCTCGCGCTTGGCGCTGCCCGGCGTCTGCACCGGCGACAAGCGCAGCCAGGCGCTCGTTGCGGTTGAAGTAGAAGCCGCTGCCGTGCACGGTGTTCGTCCCCGATTTGATCACCAGGTTGATGCTCGATCCGGCGTTCCGCCCCGTCTCGGCCGATCCGCCCGACTGGCACCGAGAACTGATCGATCGCCTCCACCGGCAGCAGCGTGCCCGCCACGCCGCCGACGCCGCCCTGGTTGACCGCGGCGACGTTCTGGAACGCGTCGTTGTTGTCGGCGCCGTCAATCTGGTAGTTGTTGCCCCGCGTCCGCACGCCGTTCACCGAGTTGCCGGCGACACCCGGGCGCGAGCTGCAGCATCCGCGTGAAGTCGCGTCCGTTGAGCGGCAGATCCTGCACCTGCTTCGGCTGGATCACGTTGCTCAGCGCGGTGGAGACGGTGTCGAGCAACGGAGAGCTGCCGGTCACCGTGACGGTTCTCGGCCACCTGCGACAGGCCCATCTTCAGATCGACCGACGACACGCGCGACACGCTGACCTCGACCTTGCGTCCGCACGGTCTGGAATCCCTGCAGCGCCGCCTCGACCGTGTACATGCCGAGCTGCCAGATCCGGGAACGAGAAGTCGCCGCTGTCGGACGTCGTCGTCGTCCGCGACGCCGCCGTCGCGGTGTTCGTCGGCGTGATCGTCACGCCTGGGAGCACCGCGCCGGTCTGGTCGGCCACGCGGCCCGGAGATGCCGCCGCGGAACGTCTGCGCATCCGCCAGCGCGGCCAGAGCGAGCACACCAATCGCGGACAGCGCCGAAGTAAGCCGTTGCGAGATAGACATGACGATCTCCTTTGGGTCGCGTCGCGCGGTCCCGACGCGTGGGGCGAGCATACAACGCCCGGCCGCGACCCGCGTGTCTGAAGATGTCTTTGCGTGCCGCGAGACCCGGCAGCACGGTTGGATGGATCGGAGATGTGTTCTAGCGCCCCTGGGCGCGCTGAATCCGCTGTAAAGACTCCGTCTGGTGGCGTCGGAGGCGACGAACAGATCGTCCGGCATCTTCGACACGTAGCGCAGCATGTCGGCGTAGATCACGTCGGCCTGATAGAGGTTCAGGCCGAGGCCGGCGCAGATACTGCAGGCGCAGGTTGCGGTCGTGGTTGATCTGCGCGTTCTGGAGCCACGGCGCCAGATCCGGCTTGCGGCCCGCATACGTCGAGAACAGATCGACGGCTGAGTTCATGCCGATCTCGCGCAGCGACTGCGCCATCGGCGCGTACTCCGGCCGCTGCAGCTTCGCCTCGATGGCGTCGACGTCGATCTTCGTCGGCTCGACCTGGCCGAGCAGCACGAGGTCGTAGCCCTTGCCCTCGTTGGTGTTGCCCCACACGATGCCGTTCGGGAACACTTCGAGGAACGTGCCGATCTCGCTCTTCACCGCTTCGGTGTTGCTCTCGTACAGCTGCACGAACAGCGTGACGACGCCGCCGGGGTTCAGGTGCTTCTTCGCCATCTCGAAGAACTCGACGGTGTAGAGCATCGCCGCGCCCTTCGACCCACGGGTCGAGCGGATCCGACGTCACCGCGTCGAACTTCTCGTTCGTCGTCTCCACGAAATGCCGCGCATCGTCGATGCGCACGTGGACCTTGGGGTTGCGGACGACGTCGAAGTTGTGCTGGGCGAAGTAGGTGGACACGACGCGCGGCACCAGCGGCTCGATTTCGGCGATCGTCTCGTGCTCGACCGCGGGATCGATCGACACCGCGCCGGCGCGTGACGCCCGGCGCCGCAGCCGATCACCAGCACTTTCTTCGCCTGCGTCGGAATGAGCGTCGTCAGGTGGCCGAGCATGCGCTGCAGCCGCATGTCCTGCGGTTCGCTCGACGCCTGCACTTTGCCGGCGTTGTGATAGTTGCGCACGCCGTTGGAGAGCTCGGACACGGCCACCGACGCGTTGACGCCTTCGCCGACGTAGATGATGTCGGCCTGGCCGATGCGCGTCGCCGCGTAGCGGCCGTAGGCGACGAGCAGGCCCGGCAGCTCGTGCACGCTTCGGGCGAGCAGCCCCGCGACGACCATCGCGACGGCCAGCACAGCCGTGCCGGTGAGAGCTGAACCCGCGGCTTGCCGTTGCGCTGGCGCCGGTGTAGGACGGCTCGAGCATGAGCAGTGCCGAGAGCGCCGACACGATGATCAGCACCTGCTCGGCGTGCGAGCTGCCGATCCACGGGACGAGAATGAAGCTGGTGACCATCGAGCCGGCGATCGCGCCGACCGTGTTCGCGGCGTAACGCCGCCGGCGAGCCGCGCGGCATCCTGCTCGGTGATGGCCACGCTCGCGAGCGCGAGCGGAAAGCTCGCGCCCCACAACATCGCGCCCGGCAGCACGACCCAGAAGCAGCGGACGAGATCGAGCTGGCAGCGTGTACCACGGCGTCGTGACGAGCGACGGGTTGATCGGCCAGTACGGCAGCGACTCGGTGAGCTGGTAGGCCGCCCACGCCATCGCCCCGCACACGCCGCAGCTGACACCAGCCCAGCGCGCGGCGCGGATTCGCGCCGGTGCGCGCGACCGACGCGCCGACCGTGCTGCCGATGCCGAGGCCGACGAGGAAGACCGCGAGGATCAGCGCGAAGGTGTAGACGGTGCCGCCGAAGTGCGAGCGACAGGATGCGCGTCCAGATCACTTCGGCGCCGAGCGCGCGTCAGACCCGAGAGCGCGATGCTGACGTAGACCGCGCGCGTGCACCGCCGCGGCGGGCACGCGCATCGGATCACGACGTCCGGCCTCGTATGTCGTCCGCGCGCGCCAGCAGCAGCGCGATCGCGGCGACGAGCGACCGTTCAGCGAGACACGGCGACGAAGGTCGCGGTCGACGACGTCAGACACGCGCAGCAGATAGAAGCCGGCCAGCGAGGCAGCCGGCGACGCCGCCCGCGATGTTGCCGCCGTAGAAGAAGCCGAGCCACGGCGACGCCGTCGGGCGTCGCCTTCACCCAGCGCGAAATCGCCGGCAGCGTCGCGCCCATCAGCATGGTCGGCGGCAGCAGGCAGATGCCGGCGGTGATCGCGCGAAACACGATGCCGCCGACGCCGGTGCCGGCCAACGCGGTGTAGACGCCGCCGACGAGCGGCATGCCGAACAGGATCAGCACGCCGCAGCATGCCGATGCCGATCTCGAGCGAACGCGTAGACGCGCAGCGGATGCTGCGCGCGCCGCGATCAGTCGCGGCAGCAGCAGGCTGCCCAGGCACATGCCGCCCATGAACGTGCCGAGCAGAATGCCGAGCGAGATCGCCGACGATCCGATGACGAGCTGCAGGAGCTGGAACCAGACGATCTCGTAGATCAGCGCCGCGCAGCCGCTGCCGATGAAGAGGACGATCAGTCCCGGTAAAAAGCGACGTGTTTGCATGATGGGGATGAGCGGAATCGTAGCATACGGAAGGCACTACCACGGAGGACACAGATACGAACGGAGGGCCACGGATCACAAGTTGCGCGGACCCTATTTGTAAAACCGCGTTTCTCCGTTTGTGCCCGTGTTCTCCGTGGTGCTGCCTTTAAGGAGCTGCTGCCACTCCCCCCGCAGGAACGCGCAGCGCGGTCTCGGCGAAGCGCGCCGCGTGAGCGCCGAACACCGGGCCGTGTCCCCCGTTGGGCACCACCCACAGATGCGAGCGCGGAATCGCCGCGTGCAGATCGAACGCGAGGCTCACCGGGTACGAAAGTCGCGATCGCCGAACACGATCAGCGTCCGCGCGGTGATGGTGGCGAGCTTGGGCGGCGTGAAGCTCACGTCGTCGTAGTTGGTGGCGAACGCCTTGACGTTCTCGAACAGCACACGAATCTGTTCGTCGCCGTGCGTGTGGCGCTGCCTCAGCGCGGCGCGTTCCGACGCCGGCAGCGCGTCCTCGGTGAACTGCGCCTGGATCGCGCGCGCCTGCGCCGGGAAGTAGGGCGGCGCGCTGACGATCACCATCGCCTCGATGCGCGCGGGCTGCGCGGTGGCCATGTGCAGCAGCGCGATGCCGCCGCCGCTGATGCCGATCGCTTTCACGCGATCGATCTGCAAGTGATCGAGCAGCGCGAAGGTGTCGGCGGCGATCTGACGAAACGTCAGCACCTGCGACGGATTCGTCGACGCGCCGTGGCCGCGCTGATCGGGCGCGATCAGCCGGTAGCCGGCGGCCGCTCGCGCGAAGATGTAGGTCCAGTTGTCGCCGGCGCCGAGTCCGCCGTGCAGGAACAGCAGCGGCTCGCCGTCGCCGTGGATGTCGTAGTGAAGAGAAAAACCCTGAGTGTCGAGGACAGGGAGTCATCGCTGATCGCTGAATGGCTGATGACTAAATGTTATGGGTTAACCCCAATGTTTAGCCATCAGCCATCAGCCATCAGCCATGGCGAGCTACCGCCTTGAGGTGCTTGTTCGACCAGCTTGGTCATCTCGAACATGTTGACGGTGCGCCTTGCCGCCGAAGACGGCCTTCGAGCGTATCGTCGGCCTTGATCATCCGCTTGTTCTTCTGATCCTGCAGCTTGTTCTTCTTGATGTACGCCCAGAGCTTCTTGGTGACTTCCGTCCGCGGGATCGGCTTGCTGCCGACGACCTCCGACGAGGGTGTCGCTCGGCTGCACCGGCTTCATGAACGCCGCGTTCGGTTTCCGCTTGCTCGCTGCTTTCTTCGCCATGTCGTCTCCTTGTGTGGGGCGCCATTGTGGCGTCCGGCTTCAGCCGGACCCGTCGGGCGCCACGGCCCGATGTGGCTGCCCCATAGTATGAACAACTTTCCCCGAGTGCTGGTGGAAAACAGGGATTAGGGATTGGCTAGGGCCCCCTGACCGCGCGTCAGCGCGAGAGTCACGCGCCCGCTCGTGGCGGCGTTCTTCACCCATTCCGACAGCGCCTTCCATTCCGGATCGCTCTGCGACTCCCAGTGCTTCCCGCCCGGATGGAACTCGGTCCCGCCCGCCTCGTGCGCCAGCGGCATCGTCAGCAGCCGGCTCTTCGACGGCACGCCGGGCACGACGAACGCGGCTGGCCGCCTCGAAGTTCTTGCGCGATTCCTCGTCGGTGTACGCCGGCGCGGCCCGGCGGCAGCCGGCTGCAGCCGGAACGCGGTGCCGGTGCGAGTGGCAGGTGATGCAGCGCGGCGTGTCCCGGCCGCTTCTCGAGCGAGCAGCGGCTGCACCTTCGCTCTTGAAGGTCGTCGAAGTCGAGCGTCGAGGCCGGCGGCGGGCGACCGACTGGCGGCCGAGGAGCAAAAGAGGATCAGCCACATGGCGCGATAGTTTAGAGTGTCGCTCCATGAAGACCAAGCTTTCTGTCATGCTGGCCGTGCCTCCTGCGCGACGACCGACCCTGCAGCGCCGCCACCGTCCGCATCGTCCAGACCAACGCCGGCCGGCGACAGCGTCATGCTCATCGATCCGGCGACCAACAAGGTCGTCGGCGAGATCAAGGACATCGAGGTGAATCACGGCGCGGCGCGTCGCGCCCGACGGCAGCCAGTTCTACATCACCAACGAGGCCGAGTCGACGCTCGACGTCGCCGACCGCGAAGACGCTGAAGGTCATCAAGCACATCCCGCTCACCAACCACCCGAACAACGTCGCCGTCAGCAAGGACGGCAAGCGCGGTCTACGTCGGCGATCGTCGCCGGCGCCGGCGCGATCGACGTCATCGACACGACGACGCTGACGCGCGTGAAGAGCATCCGCACCGAAGGCGGCATTCACAACGTCTACGTCACGCCCGACGGCAAGTTCGTCGTCGCCGGATCGATTCCGGGCAGAAGATCACCGTCATCGATCAGCAGACGGAAGAAATCGTCTGGACGCTGCCGACGCGACGACGGCGTGCGGCCGATGGCGTTCGACACGAACGCCGGACGGCTCGACCAAGCGCATCTTCGTGCAGCTGTCGGGCTTCAACGGCTTCATCACCGTCGACTTCGCCACGCACACGGTCGCTCGACACAGATCAAGCTGCCCGAGCTGCCGCGCCGCCGAAGCGCGTGACCGAGGGGCTGCAGGGCGCGCCCGCGCACGGCCTGGCGGTGACGCCCGACGGCAAGACGCCTGTGCGTGCTCAGCAAGATGAACACGCGCATCGTATCTAGTTATCGCTGCCCGACTTGAAGCTGCTCGGCGAAACGAAGGTCGGCCACCATCCCGACTGGGTGACGCTCGACGCCCGACGGCAAACGCGCCTACGTCGCCAACGCCGGCTCGAATTCGGTGTCGGTGGTCGATGTGCGCGACGCGCAAGGAGACTGACGCAGATCCCAGTCGGCCAGGTGCCGAAGCGGAATATCACGGCCGTGCTGCCCTGAATAATTGGTGAATTGGTGAGTGTCGGAGTTGGTGAATGAATTCGCCAATTCACCAATTCGCCAATTCACCAGCTCTCTGTTTCATGTGAACCGCGAAGTCCCAGACGCGCTCCTGCACGACGCTGAGCGCCGTCACACGCCCGCTGCTGTCGCGCCGGAAGATGACGGTGCCTGAGCTGGCGGGCCGCTGAAGCGCGTCGGCGTCACAGCGGCGAGAGCACGATCGTCGTGGCGGGACGTCGCTTCAGCACCAGCTGGTCCTTCTCGACCGGCGACGGTCAGCACCGTTTCGGCCTCGTCGCTTCGTACGTGCCGACGTAGGCCTCGCAGCTGCGCCGTGCGTCGGCGCAGCGTGCGTTCCGCGCGTTCGAACGTCTCGGCCACGCCGTGCCTCGTCAGTCGCGGTGGCCCGTGCAGGGCGTCGAACGCCCACGTTCTGTTCCCGAGCTCGTTTCGCGCGCCGCCTGACGGTCACGCGTCTGCGCCATCGACGGTGCTGCGATAGAGACCGGCGGCTGCGGCGAGCTGCGCCGCGGTCGGCCTCGTATCGCATCGCCGGCTTCAGGTTCTTGACGTAGATGTCGGCCACCTGGTGCGGCGAGCTGCGTGGCGTTGGCGTCCGCGACGTTGCACAACACGGCGACCGACGTGTGCTGGTCGGGATAGCGCGCGAGAAGGCGCGGTAGCCGGCGGTCGATCCGCTGTGGCTGACCTCGCGGACGCCTCTGTAGTCGCGGACGCACAGCCCGAACGCGTAGATGTGCGGGCGGCCGTCGTTGAACGCGTCCCGGCTCGCTGCTGCTCCGTCGACGAACGCGGCATCGCCGACGACCGGCGACGCGAAGTTCTCGTTCCACTGCAGCAGATCGCCGACGGTCGTCAGCAGCCCGCCGTTGCCGTAGACGTTCTCGAACGGCATGTCGGTGTGGAACGCGCCGTCGCGCTCGTCGTAGGCCATGGCGCGCCCTTTGACGATGCGCGTGTAGTCGTCGCGCCACGACGTGTGCGTCATGCCGAGCGGCTCGAAGATGCGCGTCGCGCGTGAACGTCGGCGAACGACATGCCGCTGACCCGCGACACGATGATCGCCGCGAGGTTGAAGCCGGTGTTGCTGTACGACCAGCGCGTGCCCGGCGTGAAGTTCAGCGCCTGCTGGCGGCTGACGATGTCGAGGACGTGCGCGTGCGTGTAGGCACGCGACGTCGCGCGGCCAGCCGGCGATCGCCGTCGACGCTGCCCCAGTCGCGCAGCCCGCTCGTGTGGTTGAGCATGTGGCGGATCGTCAGCGGCGCGCCGTACGTCCGGCAGCTCGGGAATGCATTGCGCACCGGATCGTCGAGCGACAGCTTGCCGTCGCGCGCCAGCAGCAGCACGGCGGCCGCGGTGAACTGCTTCGACACCGAGCCGGCCTCGAAGATCGTCTCCGGCGCTGATCGGCACGTCGTGCTCGAGATCGGCGGAGCCATACCCTTGATCGCGACCCGCTTGCCGTCGATCGCCACACCGACGGCGCAGCCCGGCGTCGACGCTGTTGTATTTCGCGAACACCTCGTCGACGGTCGTGGGCGCTCGCGCCGCCAGGCCTCCGCGCGCGAATGGGACCGACGACGACGCGCGAGCGTTGTGGCCCAGGCCTTCGACAGGTCATGTCTGTCTCCACTTCGATCCGCGTGTTAGGCGATCCGGAACCTGTGACGTTCGGCATTGCGCTGCGAAATGCTTCCCGGCAGCGCGCCCATCATGCGCGATGTCGCAGCCGTTGGCGAACGCGTCCTGCAACCGCCGTTCGAGCAGCGCCAGCTGCGCGCGCGGCACGCGGGCCGACGGTATCGTGCTGGCGCCCGCCATCAGCGCCACGCCCTCGTGCATGTGGAGCGTGGCCGCTGCGTCGGCACGCCCCCGAGTTCCGCCAGGTACAGGTGCGCGCCGGCCGTGACCGCAAAGATGCAGGCCGAGCGTCAGGATGAAGTCGCCGGCGCCTTGCGTTTCGCTCCACCCTCGGCGGCGGTCGCGCCCAGACTCCCGCTCGGCTTCGCCGGACCGTGTGGATGCGCAGCGAGGGATTGGGCGTCGCCAGGTTGCGGTCGGCGACGGGCCGATACATCACCGCTCGTGAACTCGGAACGTTGTGTAGCGGCGATCGGTGAGAGCCCACGATCGCCGGGCCGGCCACTGACTCACCTCATGCGCCGGGGCGCCGCTGCGCGTCGAAAGAATGCGCCTCGATCCGTGCGAGATCGGCGCCGTGACCGGGTCGTCGAAGTCCCAGTCCGAAGCGTCTGCGTGGATCGGCGACGTTCGGCGCGTCGAACATCGCCATCGCGCCGGCCACGTGATCACGTGGCGCCGACCGTCTGGCGCGACGCGCGTGCTCGACGCATCGCGCGTTGGCGAGGCCTCCGGCGTTCGGAGACGCCGCGCCAGCCTCGGATCGGCGAAACGGACGCACGGCGCGGATTATGGTTCTGCACATGCCAACGTGCTGAGTCCTGGCCGCCACGCTTCGCGATGCCGGCACGTCGAACGGATGTACGGTCTGCCCGGCGGCGAAATCCTCGCCTTCATCGAAGCGGCGCGACAGGTTGGCATCGAGTTCATCCTCGTCCGCCACGAAGCCGTGGCCGCGCTTTCATGGCCGATGTCTCCGGACAGATCGAGCGCACAGCCGGCAGTAGCGCGTGTCGACGCTCGGCCCGGGCGCGCTGAACCTGACGCTCGGCGTCGCCAACGCGTTTCTCGATCGCTCGCCGCTCATCGCGATCACGGCGACGATGTCCACCGCGGCGGCGCGCGCACGCGACGCATCAGCAGCTCGACTTGAACGCGGTGTTTCGACCCGTTCACCGAAAGAGACGGTGACGCTCGACGGCGTCAACACCGCGGCCACCGTCCGCGCGCGCGTGGCAGTCGGCGATGACGCCGCGCTTCGGCCCGGTGCACATCGCGCTGCCGAGCGACGGCGCACGGCAGGCCGGATCGCCAGGCCGAAGATCCCGCGATGGTGCGCTCGCGCCCGATCCTCCGCCGAGCGCCGCGTGCCGACGCCGATCGCACGCATGGCCGACGAGATCGCACGAGCGACGCGGCCCGTCGATCCTTGGCGTCGACCTGAATCCGTCGGATCGATCCGCCCGCGGTTCGCCGCTTCGTCGAGGCCCTGGGTGCGCCTGGTGTTCGCGACCCCCAAGGCGAAAGGCATCTTTCCGGAGGACCACCCGCAGTTTTTCGGCGCGTCTGCAGCGGGCTCTGCCGGCCGACGCCGTGATCGTCGAACACTTCACGCCAGCGCCGACCTCTTGATCGGCGTCGGCTTCGACCCGGTCGAATCCGACAAGGTGTGGCACCAGACGATGAAGCTGGTGCCGATCGCGCCGGTCTCTGATCGCAGGCGGCCCAGCATGTGCCGGCGCTCGGAAAGCTGATCGGCGACGTGTGCGCGTCGCTGGTAGCTCGCCGAGCGTCCGCACATACCCTCGCCTGACGCGCGACGACGAGGCCGCCTTCGCGCCCGGCTCGAGGACACCCTGCGCGGATCGGCGTCCAGCGACAGCAATACGTAACTGAACGAAGTACAA
>ERZ1370068.586-contig-10534_pt1 | contig 39224 bp, 65 predicted proteins | sample MGYA00561227_ERZ1370068 | MGnify/ENA primary metagenome ERZ1370068 (study PRJEB38410, sample SAMEA6850437) | metagenome | study: Metagenomic assessment of the ecological functions of the soil: analysis of the soil microbiota associated with the...
CTCGGTGATCTTCCTCGGCTTCATGTCGTTCATCGTCTGGGCGCACCACATGTTCATGACCGGCATGGGCACGACGATGAGCGCGTTCTTCCAGACGACGACGATGATCATCTCGATCCCGTCGGTCGTCATCCTGACGGCGCTGCTGCTGTCGCTCTGGGGCGCGTCGATCCGCTTCACGACGCCGATGCTGTTCGCGCTGGCGTTCCTGCCGATGTTCGGCATCGGCGGTCTGACCGGTCTGCCGCTCGGCCTCGCGCCGTCGGACATCCACCTGCACGACACCTACTACGTGATCGGCCACTTCCACTACGTCGTGGCGCCGGGAACGATCTTCGCGCTGTTCGCCGGCATCTACTACTGGTTCCCGAAGGCGACCGGCCGGAAGATGAACGACGCTGCTCGGCACAGATTCACTTCTGGGGATCGTTCATCTGCATCAACATCGTGTTCATGCCGATGTTCATCCAGGGCCTGGCCGGCATGAACCGCCGCATGTATGACGGCGGCGCGCAGTACGCGCACAACGCCGGGCTGCTGAAGTGGAACGTCGATGATCGGCATGGCCGCGTGGGGCGCTCGGCCTCTTCCAGTTGCCGTTCATCATCAATTTCTTCACGCAGCATCAAGTGGGGCAAGGCGGTCGACCGAGAATCCGTGGGATGCCACCGACGCTCGAGTGGTCGGCGCCGTCGCCGCCCGGACACGGCAACTTCCTGACCGAGCCGATCGTCTATCGCGGGCCGCTACGAATACAGCGTGCCGGGCGCCGCGCAAGGACTTCACGCCGCAGTTCGAGCCGGAGAAGCGCAGCTAGAGTCATGAACATTCCGTACACAGTCGAAGCGCGGCCCGACACCGGGCTCGCGAACGGCAAGCTCGGCATCTGGCTGTTCCTCGCGTCGGAAGTGATGCTGTTCGGCGCGCTGTTCTCGACCTACATCATCCTGCGCATCGGCGCGCCGGAGTGGCCGCACGGCGAGCTGAGCGTGCTGGCTCGGCATGATCAACACGTTCATCCTGATCGGCTCGTCGGTCACGATGGTGATGGCGTGGGCGTCGCTGAAGCTGAACGACTTGGCCAAGCACCGCCTGTATCTGATCGCCACGTTCGTGCTCGCCGGCGTCTTCCTGGTCAACAAGTACTTCGAGTACGCCGACCACTTCGCACGCGGCGAGGGGCCGTGGCACAGCACGTTCCTGGCGATCTACTTCACGCTGACCGGGCTTGCACGGGCTCCACATCCTCGGCGGCATGGTGGTGATGGCGTATTTCCTCGGGCCCGGCGCGAAGATGTGGAAGACGAATCCCGAGCAGTTCACCGAACCGCATCGAGTACACCGGGCTCTACTGGCACTTCGTCGACCTGGTGTGGATCTTCCTGTTCCCGGTGCTGCTACTCTGTTGTAGGAGACGCTGCATGCATTCGGACTCCGGCTGACAGTCAAGAAGAGCATCCGCACCTACCTGATGATTGGCGCGGCGCTCTTACGTCGTTCACCGTGCATCACGGTCGCGGTGAACCAGGTCCACCTGGTCGTGCCGCTCGCGATCACCGTCGCGCTCATCATCGCCACCATCAAGGGGTCGATGGTCGCGGCGGTGTTCATGCACCTCAGCCACGAGAAGAGGTGGATCTACGGCGCGCTGATGCTGACGGTCGCGTTCTTCATCGTGCTGATGATGCGTGCCGCTGTTTCACGACCGATGGACCACATCGGCGACGCCGATTCAGCGCGCCGGCGTGCGACTCAGCCGCGGCGCCGGCACGCGAAGGGCACTGAGCATGTCGTCTCGAGCGTTTCACCTGCTGTTCATCGCGTCTGTCGGTCATTCTGGCGGCGTTCTTCGCCGCCTGGTCGGTCGGGCAGTATCGGCGTCGAACACGAAGCTCGTGTACGTCGCTGACCGGCGTCGCGGCGATCGCTGGCAGCGGTCGTCTGGCTCGCATTACGGCGCGGCGTTCCAGCGCAAGACGAGGAGATCGTGACTGATGCGCTCGCGTCCGTCCTGACGGCGCTCTTGCCGTGCGCGTGCCGCGCGCGGCCCTCGCCTGCCCGGTTTGCTTCGGTCAGAGCGACTCGCCGCATGGCCAAGCGCCATGAACCTGGGCATCCTGCGTCGATGCTCGTCGTCGTTGTCGGCGTGCTCGGCAGCATTTGCGTCGTTCATCGTCATCTCGACGTCGCCCGCCGTGCGCCGGACGGCCGAAGCGCGCTCGCCGCCGAACGGCCGAACCTCAGGAGGGAACCGCTTCAATGTTGAACTACTCGGGACTGCCGCCGCAGGCGTCGACGCACGCCGCCGACATCGATCAGATGATCAGCGCTCGTGCACTGGCTGATGCTCGTGCATGTTCGTCGGCTGGGGCGCGTTCTTCGTGTTCGTGCTGTTCCGCTTCCGCAAGCGGCGCGCAACCCGACGGCGAGCTACGCGGGCGCCAAGGGCAAGTTCGCGAAGGTGCACTCGAGATCGCCGTCGCGATCGTCGGAAGTGGTGCTGCTGGTGTTCTACGCGATTCCCGCGTGGGCGACGCGCGTCGCGGCGTTTGCCGGCGGAGAACGAAGCGGTCGTCGTTCGCGTCGTCGCGCGAGCAGTTCGCGTGGAACGTCCACTATCCGGGACCCGGACGGCAAGTTCGGCCGCACCGATATCAAGCTGGTCGCCGCCGACAATCCGATCGGCCTCGATCGCACCGGATCCTGACGCCAAGGACGACATCACGACGATCAATCAGCTGAACCTGCCGGTCGATCGAGCCGGTGCTCGTGCACCTGTCGAGCAAGGACGTGATCCACAGCTTCGGTCTGTTCGAGATGCGGCGTGAAGCAGGACGCCATTCCCGGGCATGGACATCCCGGTCTGGTTCATCCCGAACACAGCATCGGCGAGATTACGAGATCGCCTGCTCGCAGCTGTGCGGCCTCGGCCACTACCGGATGCGCGGGTTCGTCAGCGTCAAGAGCCAGGGCGATTACGACGCCTGGCTGGCCAGCGAAGAGAAGGCCCCCGACGGCGCGGTAGCTTAAAGTGCGTCGACTGCTTCGTCCGAGCACCTGCTCGGCGTGCCCGTCGACTTTGACATTGTCCCAGCGCCGCAACCTTCCCACGGCATCGATGAGGTAGGTCGTGCGCGCGATGCCCATGAACGAGCGGCCGTAAAGCGATTTCTTCTTCCAGACGCCCGTACTTCTCGGCCACTTCGTGATCGGCGTCGGCAAGAAGCGGAAACGACAAGTCGTATTTGGCGCGAAGCGCGCCTTGCTGGCTTCCGTCCAGAATGCTCACGCCGAGCACGCCGCCTTGCCGGACTTGAACCCCGGGAGGTTGTCCTGAAACGCGCACGCTTCCTTTGGCGCATCCGGTGGTGCCGTCCTTCGGGGCAGAAGCTTACAACACGACGGGGCGTCCCGAATAGTCCGCGAGCCGGTGCGTTTTTCCTGCGATCTGATCTTCAGACCGAATGCCGGAGCTTTCTTCCCTGGGGTCGACGAGCGCCATGCGACCCGCTCCTATTTCGCGTCAGCCAGCTTCTTTCAGATTGATAGTTTTCCACCGTCGTCGCGTAGGACCTTTGCGATGTTCCTCGGTGTCTCCGTCCCTCGATCTGGACGATGAAGCGCTTTCCTGGACGATCGCGTTCAGTTCGCCTTCCTGGTCTTCCCGCCGTCCCAAACGCTCCCAGCCAGGGCATCTCGCCGATCTTTCACGCCCTTTCGTATCCGTGATCGGTTTCCTTCTCGTAGCCGACAGCGAGAAACATCGAGAATGGTGCGATCAGGAGCCGGTTCATCGCGGAATCGACAATCCACGTCGACAGCCGAATTCTCCTCGTGAACGTCACTTTGGCTTCGGCATAGCTGACCGGACTCGACACTGTCGTCCGTGGTGGCTGGCCCTTCCCACCCGACAAGACGGGCAATGCCGTCTGAGCGCGTCAATCGTCATGGGATCGACCGGCTTCGCGTTGGGATCGCTGGCGTCGCGCTCATGCCTTTGGCCAGGTCCTCGAGGCCCTGCTCACGCCCTGAAGGCCCCAGTGCTGACCCCGAGCCGACGCTCTTTCTGGATTTCTTCGGCCGCCCTCTGAATCTGTCTTCGCGGCATCGTCGGCCGTTCCACCATTACGCTGACACCAGCATCGATATCGGCGATCGTTGCGAAACGGGGTCGGGCCAGTGTCGCCTCCGATCGGCCGACTTCCTCAGTTCCCTGCCGCCGATGAATTGATTGATCAATCGTTCGAGAAGAGCAGGGAGCGATCTCCCCGTTCAGCCTTCGAAGCTGCTGTGCTCGGACACCCACGAGAGTTTATAACCCCTCGCCATGGCCGAGACCCAGATCTGGCGCACCGGAGCGTTCGGCGAGGCGTGACGATTAAACTTCGCCTCCTCGCTCTTTCGGCCTCTTCGAAGATGAGCACCAGGACGCCGTTCTGCAGTTCGACTTCGAAACCTTCGCTATCAGCGAGCGGGCAGCCAGCGATCGCCTCGCCTTATCCAGCGACTCGTCGCCTCTTCACGCGGAATTCCTGCGTTCGGACAGCGTCGTCATACTTCAGCAAACTCTTGCACGGAGGCCCGCGTCTAACGGTCTGGAAGGCAGGTGATTGCAATGGGAATGAACGATTGGTCGTTTTCGTCAACAGCCGAACTGGTCGTCGGCGCCTTGCCTCGCGGTGGTAATCGTCAGCGATGATGTTCCGTCTAGCTCGACCGGAAAGGCTACCTCTCAGTGACCCGGGCACTTTGCCCGCAGCTGCCACATAACTGCGGGCGCTGATCGCGCAGTCAGTCCGGGCTTGCTCATTCTCACCATCAACTTGTGGACGCGGTTGTCGAGATCGGCGGCGGAACCCGAGCAATGTACTGGCTGTGCAGCTCCTGGGCCACTCCGAGTGAAGGTGGGCGCGAGATCAGCGGTCTTCTTCAGCTCGAAATAGCCGCCGCCGGTTTCGTCCGCGATCTTGCGCAGACCGCCGATCGGGCTTGCTGCCGCACCATGCGCTGGCCGTTGAAGTAGTCGCTCTCGAGCCCGATCGCGTACACCATCACTTCTTCCGCGCGCGCGCGCTCGATCGACCGTTGCCCGATGCCACGCGTTGCTCGCCGTGTCGTCGCCGTCGGTGAAGACGAGCACCGACGCGTGCGTCCTTCGATGCCCTTCAGCTCGTCGAGGCTGACGCGCGATCGCGTCGCACAGCCGCGTGCCGTTGCCGTAGTCGAGATCTCTTGACGTCGCTGATCAGGCTCGTCGCGATCCGTCGATGAAGCGCGCCCTGACCTGAATCTTGTCGTTGAAGGCGCCGACCTTGGCCTTTGTCGCCGGGCAGCAGACGTATCAGGAACTGCTCGGCGGCCGCGCTTGCAGCAGATCGGATCGTGCCCGTCATGCTGCCGCTCGTGTCGAGCATCACGACGACGGTGATGGGCTGGGCCTCGTTCTCGAAAGAACGACAATCGGCTGCGGCCTGCTCGTTGTCGAGGATTTCGAAGTCGGTCCTGTGTCAGAGATCCGGAATCAGCCGCCGCTGGGCGTCCGTCACCGTCGCGAAGAGCGACACGAGCTCTGTGCCGGTTCGAAGACGTGGGTTGTTCAGCGTACCATCGGCGAGCCGCGGCGACGACAGCCGAGAACAATGGCGAGAGGCGTTTGCCAGCGCATGTGCATCACTTTACAGCAACCGATGCAGCCGAGGTTTCGCCGGGATCCGCGGGACGCTGCAGGCTGATTTCAGGTCGATCGAGATCTCAGGACTTGACAGGTCGTATTTCTAACATTAAGCTCACGCTTAGATCTTGAGATTCAATCTCGTTTGTAGTGGAATAACGGGTCCCCAGCCATGATTCAGTCGTTTGTCATCACCCTGCGCGAAGGTCTCGAGGCGTTTCTCATCGTTGCCATCAGCCTCGCATACCTGCGCAAGGCGGGACGCCACGAGCTGATTCCCGCGGTGCGCTGGGGCATCGCGTACTCTCGATCCTCATCAGCATCGGCGCCGCATTCGTGTTCCAGCGCGCAGCCAATCAGGCGCTGTGGGAAGGTCTCCTCGCGATCGCTGCCGCCGTCTCGGTGGCGTCGCTGATCGGTGCACATGTGGCGCACGGCCCGCCACGTGAAGCAGGACATCGAAGGACATCTCAAGAGCTCTGCGCTCAAGATCGGATGCGGGTGCCTTCCTCGGCGTGCTCGCATTCACGATGTTGATGATCACCCGCGAAGGCATGGAGACGGCGATGCTGATGGGCACCCTGATGTTTCAGGTGAAATCAGCGAGCATCATCACCGGCGCGGTCGTCGGAACACTGTCGGCCGCGTTTGTTGCGTGGCTGTGGACGCGCTATGGCCACCAGCGTGAACCTGGCGCTCTTCTTCCAGGTCACGGCGATTTTCCTGCTCGTATTCGTGGTTCAGCTCCTGATTTATGGGTTCCACGAGCTCACTGAGGCCAACATTTTTCCCTACAGCGAGCCGCTCCACTGGGCCACGGAACCCTACGGGCCCGACGGTCGTTACGGGCAATATCTCTCGTATCTCCTCGTGATGCTTCCCATGGCCTGGCTCGCTTTCAGTTCGCTCATGCCACGCCGATCGGAGACGCGGAAGGTTCAGACGCAAAACGTCCAGACCTTGAGGCGGAAGCCTGAAGCCCAAGGGCCTCCTATGCCCCCTAAGCCCCAAGCCTGTAAGATCACCCCGTGCGGCGTCGCATCATCGATTGGGCGCGCGGAATCGCTAGTCCTGGTGATGATCGAAGCGCACACGCTCGATGCGTGGACCAGTCCGGCCGGCAGGTCGACACCAGCCTTCGCTATCTCAATATTCTTGGCGGGGTTGGCAGCCCCTCTTTTCCTCTGGCTCGCCGGCGTTGCTCTCGTGCTTGCAGCCGATTCGAAGTTCCGGGCAACGGGTGATCGTCAGACCGCTCATCTACAGCTCATCCGTCGCGGACTCGAAATCTTCGTGCTCGCCTTTCTGTTTCGCGTTCAAGCCCTGCTCCTCACCCCAGGCAGTCCGCTGATCACGCTCTTCCGAGTCGACATCCTGAACGTCATGGGAGCGTCGATTGTCGCGGCCGGCCTCGTATGGGGGCTCGTGCAGAGTCGCGTGTGGCTCGTGGTCAGCTACGCTCTGCTGACGACGATCGTGGCCATGATCACGCCGATTATCCGTGAGACGCGTTTGATTGGAACGCTGCCCGTTGTGGTTCAGTGGTACATCCGGCCGGCGGGGAGATACACGACCTTCACGCTCCTGCCCTGGGCGGCATTTCGTCTTCGCGAGGGCCGCCGTCGGAGCTGTTCTCGCCGGTGCCCGCGACAGCCAATCCGAGAGACGAGCCAATGCCTGGCTTGGAGTGGCGGGAGGCGCGCTGATGGCGCTGGGAGTCTACACAGCGGCCCTTCCATCGATTTATGCCGTCTCATCGTTCTGGACGAGCTCTCCGACCTACTTCTTCATTCGATGCGGCCTGCTGATGCTCGTGCTGGGGACTTTGCCCGTCCGGCGCCCCTAGCGCGCCGCCTGCCGGCAGCATTTGGCTGGTTGGAACGGTTCGGTCGTGGATCGCTCTTCATCTACTGGATTCACGTCGAACTCGTCTATGGTTATGCCACGTGGCCGCTTCGACATCGTCTCGAGCTTTGGCAGACCGCTGTCGCTTACTTTGTGTTTTGCGCACTCATGTATGGAGCGCTTATACTTCGAGACCGCGTGCTGACAACGGTCCGCACGCGATCTTCAGGCGGAAGTCCTTCTATGATAAGGATTTGATCGCTTGAATCGAAGGGTCGATATTGGCGCCGGGCGCGGCCTATGTCAGCGAAAAAACCATTGAGAACCAGCGAGCGCGCTCAGTAGAATCCGGATCTTTGGGCTCACACCAAACTCTATGATCAATGTCGCCGCTATCCGAATGCAGCAGTTCGGGTGCAGTTCTACCAAGCGTCGCTCACCGCCAGCGACATCGACAAGCTTGTCCGCTTCGAGGTCCTCAGCTACGGCGACAATGCCCAGCCACCTGTCAGGGGTGGAAAGCTGAAGGAAGGGACGGCACCGTCGAAGGTCAACTGGGATTTACTCGAACGTCGCATCGCCTCGAGCGAGAAAGCCTATCAGCGTCAGATCATCAGGCGAAAGATTGACGAGCTGGTTCAGTACTACGAACAGTGTCGTCAGGCACGCGATCTGCCGTCGATCCCCGGCGCTGTGATCATCAGCTGCGACGAGAAGCTGTCGTTTCAATCGTCGGGTGACGACGCGCCGCGTGGGTATCCTGAAGGTGCCCGAGCGAGAAGGCATCCTGCGCGCCATTGATGGTCAGCATCGCCTGCTGGCGCTTCACGCCGACATCGATCGGTTCGAGGGCGAGGACTTCAGCGTGCCGGCGATCATCTTTGACCGGCTGCCCGAAGATCACGTGGTCCAGATGTTCGTGACGATCAACGCGAAGCACACCCGCTTGAATGCGTCGCACCTCGTGAGCCTGTCTGGCCGTCAGCTCTATCGCGACGAGGCGCTCGCGACGGCGCACGACGTCGTGCGAGCGCTCAACGATCGCGAAGACTCGCCGTTGTGCGACGAAATCAAGCTGCTCGGCGTTGGCCGCGGTCGTGTGGCGCAGGCCCCGCTCGCCCAGGAACTGAAGAAGCTGTTCACGACCGACGCGTTCAGCCGTCGTGGCGGCGACGTCCACGAAGACGCGAAGAAATTCTTCGTGAACTACTTCAAGCAAATCGCGCTCGTGTTTGGCGGGGCCTGGAACGGCCGCAAGTACAGCATTCGCAGCGCCTCGGCCCTGCGCGCATTCATTCGCGTCGCTCCGGATGTGGTGCGCCGCCTCGACCAGGAACACGCTGATCGAGGAGATTTCCGCGCCATCGGACGGGTCATCGCACCCTGGGGCCGCCGGATTGGCGACTTGCGGTTCGAGACCGAAGGCGCCTGGAAGCGGAGCGGCACGACGGTGGACTCGCTGGCCAAGGAGCTCCGCCTCGCCCTGCAGTACCCCGAGGGCGCGGCTGTTTAGCGCGCGGTACGTCTAGGAACACTTCTCATCACCGGCGGCGCGGGGTTCATCGGATCGAACCTCGCGCGCTACGCCCTTTCGCACACCTCCGATCGAGTCGTCATCGTCGACAAGCTGACCTATGCGGGCAGTCTTCTCAACCTGGAAGATGCGCTCGAGGATCCGCGTGTCACGTTCGTAAAGTCCGATATCGCGGACCGCTCCGCGATGTCGAGGGTCTTCAACGAGGCATCGTCCGACCGGCGTGCTCAACCTGGCGGCCGAAACGCACGTCGATCGGTCGATCGACAGCCCGCAGACGTTCGTGGACACGAACGCCGTCGGGACCTTCGTCCTGCTCGACGTTGCGCGCGCATTTGCCGCCGAACAGCCGCCAGCCACGCGTGACGCGATTCAGATTTCTCCACGTGTCGACCGACGAGAGTGTGCGGAAGCCTCGGCAGCTCGGGTCTCTTCAGCGAGGAGAGTCCATATGCTCCGAACTCTCCCTACGCGGCGAGCAAGGCGGCCGCCGATCACTTCGTGCGCTCGTAGCTTTCACACCTACCGTCTGCCGGTGATCATCACCAACTGTTCGAACAATTACGGACCGTATCCAGTTTCCGGAGAAACTGATTCCGCTGATGATTCTGAACGCCGCAGAAGGGCGTGCGCTCCCAATCTACGGGGATGGTGGCAACGTGCGGGACTGGCTGCACGTCGAGGACCACTGCGCCGGCCTGCTGCTCGCGCTTCGGAATGGACGGGCAGGTGAGAAGTCACAACATCGGGGGTGGAGGAGAACGGACCAATCTCGAGGTCGTCGATCGTCTGTGCGCGTCACTCGATGATTTGCTTCCTCCTCGTCGAATCCGGCCATGAAAGGCGCGTCGAGTTATGGCTCGTTGAAGACGATGGTTCCAGATCGGCCGGGGCACGACCGCCGATGCGCAATCGATGCGTCGAAAATCAGGCGAGAGCTCGGCTGGCAGCCGCGCCATTCGTTCGAGAGCGGGCTGCACGAGACGGTGCGATGGTATCTGGAACATCGAGACTGGTGCCGGCAGATCCAGGCGGGACGGGTACAATCGTGAGCGGCTCGGCCTGACATCATGAAAGGCATCATCCTCGCCGGCGGAACGGGATCGCGGCTGCATCCGTTGACCCGCGGCGTCAGCAAACAGCTCCTGCCCGTCTACAACAAGCCGATGATCTACTACCCGCTCTCGACGCTGATGCTCGCCGGCGTTCGCGAGATTCTGATCATCACCACTCCCGAGGAGCAGGATAGGCTTCAAGCGTGCGCTCGGGAGCGGCGCCGAACTGGGTTTACGGTTCGACTACGCGAAGCAGCCCAGGCCCGAAGGCATTGCGCAGGCGTTCATCATCGGCCGATCGTTCATCGGCAAGGATCGCGTCGCCCTCGCCCTTGGCGACAACATCTTTACGGCGCGCATCTCTCGGACTTGCTGAAGGACGCCGCGTCACGGGAGCAGGGGGCGACGGTCTTTGGTTATCAGGTTCGCGATCCCCAGCGTTACGGCGTGGTCGAATTCAATGCGGCCGGGCAGGCGGTGAGTCTCGAGGAGAAGCCGAAGAAGCCGCGCTCGAACTTCGCCGTCACCGGGCTGTAGCTTTACGATAACGACGTCCTCGAGCTCGCCGCAGCGCTCAAGCCATCAGCCCGGGGCGAGCTGGAAATCACCGACATCAACAAGGCGTACTCAAACGGGGGGCTGCGCGTGCAGCGATTGCCGCGCGGCGTTGCATGGCTTGACACAGGCACGCACGAAGCGCTCATGCAGGCTTCAAATTTCATCCAGGCGATCGAGGAACGTCAGGGCCTGATGGTGGCCTGCCCTGAAGAGATTGCCTACAGGCTCGGCTATATCGGCCGGGACGAGCTTGGCGGGCTGATTCGGGCCATGACTTCGAGCGCGTACGGTCAGTATTTGTCCCATCTGCTCGAGCTCGAGCCGTAGCCGAGCCGGCCCTCTAACAAGGACTCATCGACAAATCTGTAAGCGACTCGACAATCTCGTGAGGCGGGCTGGACGATGCTGCACGAAAACAGGCCCGTTTTCACCGGAATGGCTGGGCATACCGCTTGCCTCTTGACCTGGCACATCGCCGGTCTGATTACGGCAGGGCGCCGTGAATGCTGGGGGAGCCAGACCGGTGGACAAAGGGGCATCACATTCCGTGGTGCCCCTTTTGTTTTGTTATGCGGCGGCCGCTATCCTGGTAGCCGATGCGGATTGATTTGAACGCCGATGTGGGTGAATCCTTCGGCGCGCACTCAGATCGGCTGCGACGAAGGCCTGATGAAGGCCATCACCTCCGCAAACATTGCCGCCGGGTTTCATGGCGGCGACCCCTTCCGTTCTACGCGACACCGTCCGTCTCGCAAAGAGAGCACCGCGTAGCCGTGGGCGCGCATCCAGGGTTTGCCGATCTCGCAGGCTTCGGGCGCCGGGAAATGCGTCTGACGGCGCGTGAAGCCGAGGATCTCGTGCTCTATCAGATCGCAGCTGTCGCCGGCGTGGCGGCCGCGGAGGGCGTCAGGCTCAGGCATGTGAAGCCCCACGGCGCCCTCTACAACATGGCAGCCCGCGACAGCGCGCTTGCCGGCGCGATTGCCCGTGCCGCCGCGGCCGTCGATCCTTCGCTGATTCTGTGCCGGCCTTCCCAACTCCGAGCTTCTGAAGGCCGCGCGCACGGCAGGTTTGAGGACGGCAGCGGAAGGATTCGCCGATCGCGCTTATGAGCCGGACGGCGCGTTGATGTCGCGGCGAAAGCCGGGTGCGCTGCTTCTCGATCCCGAGATCGTGGTCGCCAGGGCCCTCCGGCTCGTCAGGGAACATGCGGTCGCCGCGAGCGATGGGCACGCCGCTCACGCTGCACATCGACACGCTCTGCGTTCACGGTGACACGCCCGGCGCTGATGAACTTGCCGCTCGCCTTCGGCGCGCGGCCTCGAGGCCGCCGGCATCACTGTGCAGGCGATCGGCGACTGACCGAAGCTGACGTCGATCGGATGTCGAAGAAGTCTCTCAGGGCACTCAGCGTTCGTTCCATCGATTCCCGCGCGATTCGACTGATGATCGGGGAGGCAACCGGCGAGCAGTGTCGGCACCTCGCGGCTCAGAGACAGAGATTCGACTTCGATGAGTACGTTCGCGCCGATCTGCGAATACCGCCAGTAGGAGTTCAGTTTCCACAGGAAGCCGTGATCGGCGCCGCCTGCCTCCACGATCTTCGTCGACACGCTTCGACTCGTCGCAAGATCGGGCGACTGGACCTTGAACATCACGCGATGTTCCGTGTCGTAGGTGACCGTCATGACGGTACGGCGAACCAGTTTGAGATAGACATCCAGCGTGTCACCAGATCAGCGCGAGCACACGCGACTCGATCACATCCTCCTGCGGCGGGGGTGTGCCGGGATGCGTCAGCGAGAAAACGATGCGTCCGACCGTGGTTCCACGAATCCACGTCGATCCATGCCAGTCGTGAATCGTTCCACCGCCAATGCTGACGGTTTCACCGTAGGGCTCGAAGACGTGCGCACCGGCTTCCGCGGCCCACTCACGCGCGCTTCAGTCGCGGCGACGTGCTGGTCCCAGGCGGCGACCGTCTCAGGACGGAGTTCAAGGCCCTCTGCTGACGCAGGCTGCGCGGTGAGCGTGGCAACCGTTACGACAGCCAGGCTCCTCGAGAAGATCCATCGATCCGAGACGACGAAGTTCACGGCGCTCATCAGAGCGACCGTTACTGCATTCGCCGGAATGGCGGGGATACCGAACTTCTCAACGAGAAAGAGCGGTGCACAGCACGTTGCTCACGATTGGGCTCGCTCCGGTCGTCAGCTCATAGCGCCAGAAGCGGGCGACCAGCGCTGATTTCTGAGCGCGCCGATCCCGCCACGTCCACCGCTCGTGCCAGATGAAGTTGTGCAGGACCGCCAGCTGCATGGCGACGGCTGTCGCGCAGGCTCATACGGCCAGCCGGCAACCGTCGTCATCAGCGCGAGCGACGCGAGCTGAATCAGAAATCCGGCGACACCCACGGTCACGAACGCGGAAATGCGGTGTTTCATCGAGCCTCGTATCCGCGCCTGCGGGCAGCGGTTCGGCAAGATAGAGATCCCTCGTGTTTCGCACTGGCCGCCATTGACACGCCACAATGAGGCCTGCCGCGCCAATCAGACCGCCGATGTCGAACAGCCGCATGGTCCCGAGCGCGGGCACGTCGACGTATGGAGTGAAGGCGGCCTTGAGCGCACCAATCGCGATGAGGATGCGAAGCTCGGTGGGTCCGGAATCCCATGAACGACATTCGGAACACTCCGGACGCGTGGGTCGCGAGATACGTTTCGGCCGAGACGAGCAGGTGCGCGCAAAGCAGGGATGCGGCGATCAGAGGGGCTCATCAGCCCGGAGCAGGCGAGCCCGCTGAGAAGAAACGTCGAACCGGCCAGATCGATCACATGGTCGACGTAGAACCCGTATCGTGGACGTTGCTGCTGGCGGACTCGGGCTACGGTTCCGTCGAGGCTGTCGCCGAACCAGTTCGCCGCGAGGAATGCGACAACGCCAAGAACCGCCCAAGCCGGTGAGACGCGAAACGCGGCGAACGACAGGCCGGCTGCCGAGCCATGGCTGCCAGACCGACAGCCGACAGGTGATCGGAATTGATCGCGCGCGGCAGACGCTCCGCGATGCAGATCAGCGTGCGCTTTCTCCGAGCCGCGGCCAGAAAGCTCTTGTGTTCTCGGACGTGAGACGGATCCGCGTCCATCCACTACCCGTTAATGCGAAAGACGGGATGAAAGCGGCTCACGCCGGCTAACCCGAATATTCCGAAAGGTTTAGGCGGACCCGTCTCTGAGGGCGCGCCGAAGAATCTTGCCGACGAGCGTCTTGGGCAGATCCGTCCGGAATTCGACGTGGGCACGGCACCTTGTAGAGGCGCGAGGACCTTGCGGCGAAAACTCGCGCAACTCGGCTTCGGTTGCGGTGCTGACCAGGCCGCAGCACGACCCAGGCCTGCACCGCTTCGCCCTTTGACATCGTCGGGCACACCCGCCACGCCGACTTCGGCGACGGCCGGATGCGCCGACAGCGCCTCTTCGATCTCGCGCGGCCAGACCTGGAAGCCGCTCGTCTTGATCAGGTCCTTCTTCCGATCGACGATGAAGACGTAGCCATCCTGCATCGAGATAGCCGAGGTCGCCGGTGTGCAGCCAGCGGCGCGTGCCGATCGCGTCCGTGTGGTCGCGAAGGACGGCTCGCGGTTTCGTCGGGCTGGTTCCAGAAGCCGGTCATCAGCTGCGGCGCCGCGAAGCAGATCTCGCCCACCTCGCCGGTCGGCATCTCGCGCGTCGCCGTCGTCGGCGTCGTAGATGCGCACGCAGACGTCGGGCAGCGGCATGCCGACCGATCCGATCTTGTTCGGGCCCTGCGACCGGATTGACGCACAGCGCCATCATCGCTTCGGTCAGCGAGTAGCCCTCGACGATGCGCCCGCCGGTGAGCGATTCGAAGCGCTGCTTGGTCTCTGCCATCAGCGCGGCGGCGCCCGGAGAAGCAGATCTTGATCGACTTGAAGTCCGCCTTGCCGCTCTGGACATCCGGATGGTTGAGCAGCGCCGACGATAGAGCGTCGGCACGCCGTTGAAGAACGCCGGCTTCACTCGCCGAATGGTCGCCGAGCAGATCCGGCAGATCGCGCGGATTCGGCACGAGCGCGATCGGGATTGCCGGTGACGATCGCGAGCCCTGCACGCCGACATTCGCATAGACGTGGAAGAGCGGCAGCGGCAGCATGATGACGCTGTCGCCGGTGCCGATGCACTGTCGACGTCCATGCTTTGACCTGAAGCCGGTGATCGAGTACGCGCGCGTGCGTGCCGAGCACGCCCTTTGGGGTGCCGGTCGTGCCGCCGCTCATCAGCAGCACCGCCGGATCGTTCGGTGCCGACTGGAGCGCGCGGTGGCCGTGATCACGACTCGTGGCCACGCAGCCGCGCCGTGATCGTGATCGCCGGGGCAAGCGTGCACGCGATCGCCATCGCGTTTTTCACGAAACGAGCGTGAACAGGATTCGAAGAAGCGGCGGAAAGTAATCCTTGATGTTGGTCGCGATGATCGCGCCGCAGCTGCGTCCCCGGCTGGACGCGCTTCGACGCGTCGATAGAATCGCGTCAGCGTGACGATTGTCTCGATGCCCTCGTTGACGATCGGCCCTTCGAGCTCGTGCTCGGTGTAGATCGGATTGAGCGGCGCGACGATGGCGCCGAGCTTCCAGGCGCCGAACTGCGCGACGAAAAACTGCGGACAGTTGGGCAGCAGCAGCCCGACGCCGGTCGCCGCGCGTGACACCCAGCGATGCGAGCGCCGACGGCAAATGCATCGCTCTCCTGCTGCCGAGCCGCGCGAACGTCATGGTCGCACCCTTGAAGAGCAGGGCAGGACGGTCGGGCTGATCGCGCGCGGCGTCGGCGAGATGGTCGAGGAGAGTCTGCGAGGGATACGGTGACAGCGTCGTCGGGACGCCGTCGTCGTAGTGGTCGAGCCACGGCGCCGCCATCGCGCCGATTATAGCTAGGGGGCCGCCGGGGACAGCAGCATCAAGAGCAGCGCTTTCTGACAGTGCAGACGGTTTTCTGCCTGATCGAACACCACCGATGCCGGTGATTCGAAGACTTCGGCGGTGACTTCCTCGCCGCGATGCGCCGGCAGGCAGTGCATGAACAGCGCGCCCGGCTTCGGCCAGTGCCATCAGGCTGTCGTTGACCTGATACGGCGCGAAGATCTGCGCGCCTGACGCTCGCTTCCGCTTCCCGCCCCATCGACGCCCACGTATCGGTGTAGATCGCGTCGACGCCTGCGACCGCGTCGGCCGCTTCTGTGAAGAGCCGCAGCCGCGCGCCGTACCGTGCCGCGTTGGTTGCCGCGCTGAACGACGGTGATGTGGCAACGTGATAGCCATCCGGGCTCGCCACGTGCAAGTGGACGCCCAGCATGCCGCCGCGGCGTGAGCGAGAGACGCCGCCACGTTGTTGCCGTCGCCGACGATAGCGCAATCGTGCGGCCGCGCAGCTCGCCCCAGTGTTCGCGAAGCGTCAGAAAATCCGACAGCGCCTGACACGGATGCTCGTCGTCGCGTGAGCGCGTTGATGACGTGCAGCCTTGGCGCGGCCAGCCGCAAACTGCTCGAGCTGGCGCTGCGAGAACGTGCGGACGACGACGGCGTCCACCCAGCGCTCCAGATCTGAGCGCGACGTCGCCGACGGCTTCACGCTTGCCGAGGCCGACATCGGGCTGGAGAGCGACGACGTGTGCCGCCAAGCTCACGGACGGCGATTTCGAACGTGGTCCACGTTCGCAGGGACGCTTTCTCGAACAGCATCGCGACGTGCTTGCCCGTCGAGCGCGTCCGCGGTCGGCGCCTCGCGACCGAGCGGGCGGTCGGCCTTCACGCTGCGCCGCCAGATCGAGGCAGCGCTCGAGGTCTGCCGGCTCGAGATCGAGGATCGACAGGAAGTCCTTCCGCATCGCGGCGTTGCGGCTGATGGAGCATGATTCAGGTCCGATAGTCCGCGTTGATCCGGACGTAGTCGGCGCTCAAGTCGCAGGTCCACGACCGTGGACGATGCGTTGCCGACACCGAGGTCGACAAGGATGGTGATGTTCGCTCGTTCTTCAGGTAGTTTGCGGCTTCGTGGCGCAGCCTTCGTCGTGAGGCCGGCCATCCTTGAAGAGCACGATCGGTCCGATCATCACGGTCGCCCGGCTTCGAGATCGAATGCGACATCCGGCTCGACCGGCGACGGCAATCAGACGTCCCCAGTTCGGATCGCCGCCGTGAATCGCGGTTTTCACGAGCAGCGAGTTGGCGATGGCTTTCGCGGCCTGCCGCGCCTCGGCCGCCGACGCTGCTCCGTGACACGTTGACGGTCACGAGCTTGGTGGCGCCTTCGCCGCCGCGGACGATGCCCAGAGCCAGCCTCAGGCAAACTGCGCGCAAAGCCCTGCGAGAAAGATTCCGTAGCTCGTTTCGTCGACCGTGACGCTGCCCGGCGCCGTTGGCCAGCAGCATCACGCAGTCGTTGGTCGAGCACTCGCCGTCGACCGTGATCGCGTTGAACGTGTCGTCAACCGCTTCGCGCAGGGCCCGCTCAGCAGCGGCTGCGGAACTGCCGCATCGGTCGTGATGAAGCCGAGCATGGTGGCCATCAGCGGCTCGATCATTCCCGAGCCCTTGGCCATGCCGCCAATCGTGATCTCGCGTCCACCGATCGCAGACGCGCGCAGCGGCTTCCTTCGGAAATGGATCGGTCGTCATGATGGCGCGGGCCGCCGCGGCGCCCTGATCTGCAGCGAGCGCCGCGCATGGCCGCAGGCAGTGCGGCACGAATCTTCCCGATGTCCAGCGCCACGCCGATGACGCCCGTCGACGCGACGAGCACGTGCTCTGCAGCGCAGCCGACGACGCTCGCTGTCTCCGCCGCCATTTCCTGCGCCACACGCAGGCCGCTTTCGCCCGTGCACGCGTTGGCGCAGCCGCTGTTCACGACAATCGCGCGTGCGATGCCGCCGCGACTGGGCGAGATGCTCGCGCGAGACCACGACAGGTGCGGCCTGCGCCAGGTTGGTTGTGAAGACGGCGGCTGCTCTGGCAGGCCGATCCGACACGAGCAGCGCCAGATCGAGTCCGCCTTTGGCTTTGATGCCGGCGGACACTCCGGCAGCGCGAAATCCAGCGGGCGATGTGACGCCGCCGCTCGTGAGCTCGAGGACGTTGGGCGTAGAGAGTGTCATACGTGTCGGAGCGTTACTAGTTGCCGCTGTCCCGGCTTACGTCATCGAGTGCACCGGCCAGCCGATCGAGCGCCGCCTCGGCTTCCGGTTCGGTAATCACGAGAGGCGGCAGCAGTCGGACGACTGTCTCCGCCGTCCGGTTGACGACGACCCGGCGGGCGAGAGCCGCGGGCACGACTGCCGCGGCGTCGCGGTTCAAGCTCGAGACCCCAGATCAACCCCTGGCCACGCACTTCTTTCACGACCGGTCGCGTCGCCGCGATCACCTTCAGGCGAGATTCGAAGAAGCGGCCCATCTGGTTGACGTGTGCGAGCAGACCACCCGAAATGAGCTGATCCAGGAAACACGAGCGCGGCACGGCAGGCGAGCAGGTTCCCGCCATACGTGCTGCCGTGGTCGCCGAAGGAAATCGTCTGTGCGACTTCTTCGCTGAGAATCGCCGCTCCGACCGGCACGCCGCCGCCCAGCGCTTTCCCGACCGAGCACGAGGTGGGGTTTGAGGCCGAGCGTCGCAAAGTGGAATGGATGCCCGGTGCGCCCCAGTCCGCACTGAATTTCATCGGCAATCACGAGCGCGCCCGTCGCGTCGGACGCCTTGTTGATGGCTGCGGCGAACGCCGGCGTGAGAGGACGCACTCCGCCTTCGCCTTGAATGCCTTCGACGATGATGGCCGCGGTCTTGTTGGAGACCGCGGCGAGGAGCGCGTCGGGATCGTTCGCCGGAACCCATCTCACGCCTGGGACGAGCGGTTCGAATGGCTTCCGATAATGTTCGTCGGACGTTACCGAGAGCGCGCCGAACGTGCGGCCGTGAAATGAGTCTTCGAGCGCGATGAATTCGGCTCGAGGCTCGCCCTTCGGTGTACCCAGTAGCGCCGGGCGAACTTCAAGCAGGCCTCGACGCGCCTCGGTGCCGCTGTTGCAGATGAAACTCCGCGACAAGCCAGACAGCGCAGCCAGGCGCTCGGCGACCTGTCCCTGCAGAGGATGGAAGAACAGGTTCGAGGTGTGAACGAGCGTGTTCGCCTGGTCCGCAATCGCGTCGGCAAGACCCTGGTGAGCGTGGCCGAGCGACGCGACGCCGATTCCCGACAACAGATCGAGATAATCGTGCCCGTCCGCGTCGTAAGAGCCGGATCCCCTCGCCGCGGACGAACGTAACAGGCTGACGGCGATACGTTTGCAGAACATATCGAGCCTCGCGAGCCTGCACATCCGGTCGATCACGGTAGTCATTGCCTGACCTGCTCTCCTGCGACGATGCGCGTCGCAACCTGGACGTCTCTTCCTAGCGCGGCGGCTGCTCGAGCGCCTCGCCGTTTCGCCGTCGACAATCACGACGTCGCCTGCACCGTGCTGCACGGCGTCTTCGCACGCACGGAGCTTGGCAATCATGCCTGCCGTCGCCGTGCCGACCGGCGATCAGGTCAGACATGCCCCGCGCGTCGAGCGAGGGATAGTCGCGCCTGCACCGTCGAGCACGCCAGCCGTCGTGCCGGCGATGACCAGCTGCGCGCGCCGAGCCTCGCCGCCAGACGTCCGGCGAACGTATCGGCGTTCACGCTGAACAGCCGGCCGTCGGCATCGACGCCGATGCAGGCGATGACGGGGATGAACCCCGCAGCCCCGAGCGTCGTGACGATCCTCATATCGGCCTCGATCGCTCGGAATGCCGACACGACCGAGGTCGACGAGGCGCCCATCCACCGTGCGATGCGGCGGCGCGGGTTCCGATAATCCGCACTGTCCGTCGGCGCCGGTCAAGCCGATGGCCGGGACTGCCTGGCGCTGTCAGGGCAGCGACAAGGCGAGTCATTGACTGATCCGGCCAGCACGGCGACCACGACTTCGAGCGTCGCCTCGTCGGTAATCCGCAGACCCTCGACCTGACGTTTCTCGATGCCGGCTTTCTTCAGGGCGACGTCGATTTCCTTGCCGCCGCCATGGACGATCACGAGCGGCGCTAGCGCGCGCGGCGGCGCCACGCGCGCCATCGCGGAGACGACACCACTGAGCCGCTCAGGATCTTCGAGCAGCTCGCCGCCGAATTCTGACGACCGTCGGCCCTGTCATTCACAGAAGCCCGGTGGGTTCGTCCGAGTCCGAGCATCACGTTCATGTTCTGAACGGCCTGTCCCGACGCGCCTTTCAAGAGATTGTCGAGGACCGAAATCAGAGATTACGCGGCCTGACGGGATCGACGCGCCATCCGATGTCGCAGAAGTTGGTGTGGGCGACGTGCTTGATCTCCGGCAGCGCCGAGCCGAGCCAGACGAATAAAGGGTCGTTCTTGTAGGCGCGATCGATACACTGGCGGCCAGTTCGTCTTCGGATGTGCCTGGCGGCACGCGGACGTAAATGGTGGCCAGGATGCCGCGGTCGAGCGGCGCCAGGTGCGGCGTGAACGTGACCGGCGTGCCAAAGCCCTGTCTCGATTTCCGCCCCGTGGCGGTGTCCGAAGACGCCGTACGCCGACATGCTGCCGTGACACTCGGAAAAGTGCGTGCGCTCCGACGGCGTCTTGCCGGCGCCTGACACGCCCGACTTCGCGTCGACGATGACGTCCACGCCGGGAACGAGAAGACCGGCAGCGCGCCAGCGGCTTGAGCGGCATCAGCGCCGTCGTCGGATAGCAGCCCGGATTGGCGACAAGACGCGCCGACCGGACCGAGTCGCGTTCGTGCTCGGTCAGGCCGTATGCGATGCCCGATGGCAGCGTGCCTGGTCTCCGGGTACCAGCGCTCACGTGCCGCTTGATTGCGTCAGACGAAACGCACCAGACAGATCGATCACGCGGACGCCCGGCTTCGACGAGCGCGGGCGCAAGCTCGGCGGCTGTCGAGTCGGGCAGCGCCAGGAAAATCAGGTCAGCTTCCCGCGTGAGCGCGTCCGACGTCGAGCGGCGTGATCGCACCGCCCCAGTATGTCCCAGAGCCGGCAATCGCCGCGCGGTGGACGCGGCGCCCGAGGACGTGGCCAGCGTGAGCGTGACCGCTGGATGCCTTGCCAGCAGCCGGAGCAGTTCCTGCCCGGTGAAGCCGGTCGCGCCGGCGACCGCCACCCGAGTGGTCTGCCGGCCCGTGGCGTTGGCGGCATCTCCGGCGGGCGATGTTGCTGTATGCATCAAAGAGTATACTTATACACAGCGAGATGCCATTCGATCAACAAAAATCGATGTATAACTGGTGCGACGTTATGCAGATATCATGTATCCTCTGACACGCGCTGGCACGCCGGCGCCGCAACGACTGTCATGAAAGCCCGACGACAAGATATCATCCTCGAACTCGTCGATCGCGAGCCGCTGCAGCAGCCAGGAGCAGGTGCGCCGCCGTCTCCAGCAGCGCGGCTTCGATGCGACGCAGGCGACGATCTCGCGCGACATCAAGGAGCTCGGGCTCGTGAAGCGTGCGGCAGACGGCGCATATCAGCGCTCTGACACCGACCTTCCCAGCCCTGAGCTCACGCTCAGCGCGCTCGAACGGGCGGCGGCCGAGCTTTCAGACGCATCGATCGCGTGCAGCAGCTCGTCGTGCTGCGCACCGGCGCGGGCCAGGCGCAGCCGCTCGCGCTGGCGATCGACAGGGCCCAGCTTCCCGAAGCCGTCGGCACGATTGCCGGCGACGACACCATCCTCGTGATTGCGCGCGACGACCGCCGCGCGGCAGCTCTTGTGAAGCGGTTCGAAATGTACGCCGGTTTGTAGCGCGATGACTCGCCATCTCTGGTCGGGCCGGTTCGACACTCGCGCCGGACGCCTCCACGTTCGAGTGGGGTTCGTCGCTTCGATTTCGACCGCCGCCTCTTCGAAGACGACGTGACGGGAAGCCTCGCATGGGCGCGCGGCCTCGCGCGCGCCGGAGTCTTGACGGCCGACGAAGCGCGTCGCGATCGAAGCTGCGCTCGACGACCATCCTCGAGCGTGGCCGCGCCGAGCCGTCGTTCGTCGACGGGCCCGACGAGGATGTGCACAGCTTCGTCGAGCGGCAGCTCGTCGAGCGGCTCGGCGATGCCGGACGCCGGCTCTGCACACCGGACGATCGCGGAACGAGCAGGTCTCGCTCGACCTGCGTCTCTACCTCAGGCGGCGCATTCCGGCTGCTGCAGCAGGCAGTGGCGCGAGCTGATCGCCGCGCTGCGCGACGCAGGCGGTCGCGGCAGGCGATGCGCTGATGCCGGCGTTCACGCACTTCCGTCCGGCGCAGCCGGTGCTCGTCGCGCACTTCTTCCTGGCGCACGTCGCGCGCGCTGCGCCGCGACTACGAGCGGCTCTCGAGCGCGCGTCGCGCGAAGCCGACGCGCTGACGCTCGGTTCGGGCGCGATCGCGGGAACGAGCTACGACGATCGACGTCGCACGCGCTGGCTCGCGACCTCGGATTCTCGCGCATCGTCGCCAACAGCATCGACGCGTCGTCGGATCGCGACTTTCGCGGCGACGTTTCCTGTGCGCGTGCGCGCTGACGATGGTGCATCTGAGCCGGCTTGCCGAGGACCTGATCATCTTCTGCGGCGACGAGCACCGCTTCTTCGAGTTGTCCGACGCGCTCAGCACCGGCAGCAGCATGATGCCGCAGAAGAAGAATCCCGATCCGCTGGAGCTGGTCCGCGGCAAAGACCGGGCGCGCCATCGGTCATCTGATCGGCGCTGCTGACCACGCTGAAGGGACTGCCGAGCGGCTACAACAAGGATCTGCAGGAAGACAAGCACGCCGTGTTCGACGCAGAAGACACGCTGAGCGGGCTGCCTGGCCGTGGTCCGGGCCGTGGTCGACGGGCCTGAGCGCTCAATCGCGCGAGCACCGAGGCCGGCGGCATCAGGCTTGCTTCTTGCCACCGACGTTGCGGACTACCTGGTCGGACCGGGGCGTGCCGTTCCGGCGCGCGCACGAAATTGTCGGCGCGCTGGTTCGAAAGCTCCATGCCGAAGCATCGCGATTTCGCGTCGCTCCGTCCGGACGAATGGCGGCGCCGCAAGCGAGCTCGTTTGGCGAGCGATATCGGCGAGCCGGGTGACGCCGCGGGCGTCGGTTGACGCGAAACGGACGCCTCAATCGACCTCGCCGTCGGCGGTAGCCGACGCGCTCTAGCCGAGGTTGACCGCTGGCTGGCCGGCGTTGCGGGTAGGCGAACAGCCTCTGCTAAGATGAGCTGCGCCTTTCGCTAATTCCTTCCCCGCCAGCGAGGATCCGTCGGGAGTTCTGATGCAGCAGCGGCAGCTTCGGCTTGGTGACATCCTGGACGATTACTGTCCTCGTGAGCGCGCGCGTCACCGAACCACGCCGTCGTCGCGATGGTCGGCGACGACGTCAAGCAGACGCGCTGCACGACCTGCGACACCGAACACGAATACAAGCACGCCAAGGTGCCGCGGCAGCGGCGGAAGCCGGACTCGCCCGCCGCGCTCATTGCGCAGGTCAGCCGGCACTCCGAAGCGCGTGCCGCACGAGCGCGACAACCCGACAGGACTCGTTGGAACCAGCGACAAGCGAACGCCGGCGGAGATGGTAAGCGCCGTCGCAGAGCAGCGTCCGAGGGCCGTCGACGCCCGTCGCGCTGAGAAGCGTCTTGGCGGAGGATCCCGATGACACCAGCGCCGAAGCCGACTCGCCGGACGACGAACCGGCGACTGAAGAAGATGGGCCCGGTGCATCGCCCGCTGATTCGCGCGACGCTTGCCGCGCGTAGGCGGTCAGCCGCCGCGCCGCGGCCCGGCGCCGGAATTTACGATTCCGCCAGCCGGGAGGTCGCCAGAATCGCTTCCGCCCGCGGCAGCGTGGCGGCGGCAGCCAGCAGTTTTCACGGCAACCGTTCCAACGGCAACAACCAGGGCGGCGGCCGCGCAGCGGCGGTGGATGGAGTTCGCGGCAGCCAGGACGGCGGCTCGCAGCGGCCCACCGCCAGCCCGGTCAAGGGCATGAAAGATCGAAGTAATTAAGATTAAGAATTAGAATTAGAATGCAGTACGAAACGCATCGCTTAATTACTGAATTCTAATTCTGAATTCTTAATTTCCATGTCTTTAACAGGCAAGCACGGCCTCATCGTCGGCGTCGCCAACAAACGGTCGATTTCATGGGCTATTGCGCAGGCAGCGGCGCAGGCCTGCGGCGCGCGGCTCGCGCTGACCTATCCGAGTCAGCGGCTCGAAGAGAATGTCCGCGAGCTGGCCGGCAAGCTCGAAAACTCCGCTGGTGCTGCCGTGCGACGTCGGCGAGCGACGATCAGATCGCCGCCCTGGGCGTCGAGCCTCGATCGTGAATTCGGCGGCCTCGACTTTCTGCTTCACGGCGCCGCGTTCGCGCCATCCACGGCGCTCGACAATCCGTTTCTCCAGACGACCGGGAAGATTTCCGAATCGCGCTCGATGTCGTCAGCACCTACTCGCTGATTGCTATCGCGCGCGCGGTCCAGCCCTTGATGGACAAGCGCGGGGCGGCAGCATTCTCACGCTCACGTATCTCGGTGGACACGCGCGTCTTTCAGGGCTACAACGTGATGGGCGTCGCGAAGGCCGGACTCGAAGCCGCCGTGCGCTACCTGGCGAGCGACCTCGGCCCGCAGAAGATTCGCGTGAACGCCATTTCAGCGGGCCCGATCAAAACGCTGGCGGCCGCAGGTATTTCAGGGTTCTCCACGATTCTTCAGGTGTACTCGCGAACGGGCGCCGCTCAGGAAGAACGTCGAGCTCGGCGAGGTGGCCGATGCCGCGATGTTTCTGCCTCGGTCCTGAGTCTCGCGGCATCACCGGAGAAGTGCTGATGGTCGACGGCGGCTTCCACGTGATGGGGATCTAGTCAGCTCTGCTTCCCGCCGGCAGGTTCTCTGCCGGACTCGTCCACTCTTCGATTCGCACACGATCGCGCGTCACTCCGAGGTCGTCGAGCAGCTTCGATGCTCGTCGACGAGCGCCGGCGGACCGCACACGAACCACATCCCACCCGGATGGCCGACAAGCGGTTCGAGATCCCTGGCGCCGATGCGTCCGCGACGGCCCGTCCAGCCGTCAGCCGCTTCCCACGCGTGACGGTCTGCCTGTATTCGATGCGTCCGCTGCGTGCCAGGGCACGCCATTCGTCTTCGAACGCGAATTCGCCGGACGTGCGTGCGCTGTACAAAGGCCGATGCGACGATGAGGAGAAAGCGGCGCACGTCTGAGCATGGCCCTTAGCGGCGCGATGCCGGTTCCGCCGGCAACGAACACGCAGGCGTTGTCGGCAGGTTCACTGGTGAAGATGAATCGCCCGATCGGCCCTTCGACGTCGACGAGTGAACCCGCATCGAGGGTCAGGTGCGGACCGAGGGTCCCTGTGTCGTCCAGTCCAACGAGCAGCTCCAGCGCGCCGTCGCGAACGGCATCCTCCGGTGCGGCGGCGATTGAGATACGCCTGGCGGGATTCGTAACCGTGGCGGGCAACCAGAACAGCCTGGCCGGGCTGATAGTGGAATTGACGGCCGGCCAGATCCAGGCGAACGACTCGGGCGCGCGGCGTCGCCGGCTGTCATCGCGGATCGCCAGCGTCAGCAACACTTGAGCCTATGGTATCCAATTAGGTATGTCTTCGGTTCGGCGTGCCAGAGGCGCCTATGCTCCGTCTCGCGCGTCATCGACGCCTGAGTTTCCTCGTCGGCTCGGCCGCGGCCCTGCCAGGCGCGTGGATTCAGATTGCAGGAAGATTCGACGAGTGGTGGATTGAAGGCCTGAGTCTGGTTGGTATCGGAATCGGTGTCGCGCTCATGTGGAATGCCGTGGTGGGTCTGCAACCGGATTGGATCGACGAGGACCCTTCGACTCGCTGACGCTCGCTCAGGGCAAGCTAGAGGATTCCTGTTGCGGAGCGCTTGATGTCTGCGTCGCTTAGTCCGTTGCCAGACTGAGCGTGAGCGTCGTCTCCCTGCAGCCGGACTTCGACGCTTGCGGCGCGTCTTGTCGCGATACATCCGGCTGTCGGCGGTAGCGAGCAGCGTTTCGTAGGATTCGCCGTCGTGCGGGAAGATCGGCGGCGCCGACGCTGATGGCGAGCGGCAGCAGCTTGCCCGGCCGCGGCTCGAACCGCAGCTCGTCGACCGCGCGCTGCAGCTCGAGCCGTTTGCGCTCCGCTTCCTCGCCGCCGCATCCCGACAGCACGACGATGAACTCGTCGCCGGCGTAGCGGATGCAGATGTCGTGCGGCCGGATGCCGGTCCGGAGCACGGCCGCAACCTCGCGCAGCGCGCGGTCGCCGACGTGGTGGCCGTAGGTGTCGTTGATCTCCTTGAAGTTGTCGAGGTCCATCACGAGCAGCGACACTTCGGTCTTGAGGCGATTGGCGCGCGCCAGCTCGCGCGTCAGGTGCATGAACATGAAGCCGCGTGTTCGGCAGCGCCGTCAGCGGGTCGGTGAGCGAGTCTTCCTGCGTCTGCTCGAACACCATCGAGTTGTAGATGACGGCGGCGGCCTGCTCGGAGATCCGGTCGAGCAGGCGGCGATGATCGTCGGTGTAGACCGACGTCTCGAGTGTGATAGACGGCAATCGTGCCGATGAAGCGCTCGTTGAAGACCAGCGGGCAGACCAGCGCCGACTGCAGCGTCGTCTGCGTCGAGCATCGCCGGCCGCCTCGAAGTCGGCGCTCGGCCGGCGCGTTCACGAGCGGCCGGCGGTTCCGCGCCACCCAGCCGGTCAGGCCATGGCCGTTGCTGGATCGTCAGCTGCTGAACGATGTCGGACTCGACGCCGGTCGCGAAGCGGCAACGCAGCGATCTCCGATTCCTCGCTGTAGAGGATACAGCGCGCAGCACGAGAACGGGACGATGTTGCTCAGCTTCGACGGAGATGAGCGCCATCGTGTCAGCAACGCCGAGGCTGCTGCCCATCGCCTGCGCGATTTCGTAGAGCGCGTAGATCTCGCGGTGGGCCAGCGCGATGTCCTCGAAGACGCTCGTGCGCGCCGGCGATTCGTTGACGAGACCGACCGCGGGCTGCGCGGTCGCGTGCATGTGGCGCGACTGCGCGTCAGCTTGCGCGCCGGTTCCTGGCTGGCGTCTGCCTCCGCGAGCGAGCGCCGGATACATGTCGATGAACGTCATCGCACGACCTCGGGATCGAGCGCCTTGCCGCTCTCCTGGCGCAGCAGACCGATGGCGCGCGTCGAAGCTCATCGCCTTGTGATACGGCCGCTCCGACATCAGCGCGTCGAAGTAGTCGACGACCGACGAGAATGCGGGCGCCGAGCGGAATGTCGTCGCCCTTCAAGCCGGCGGGATAGCCCTTGCCGTCCCACCGCTCGTGGTGGCTGAGGATGAGCGGGGCGACTGGATACGGAAACGGCACGCCGCTGATGATTTCCGCGCCGACCTGCGGGTGGATCCGGATCTTCTGAAATTCTTCCTGCGTGAGCGGCCCCGGTTTCGACAGAATGTGCTCCGGGCACGGCCAGCTTGCCGATGTCGTGGAGAAGCGCCGCCGTCTTCACGCCCTGAATTTCGTTGTCGGGCATCCCGAGCGTGCGCGCCAGCCCGGCGGCGTAGACCTGGACGCGGCGGATGTGACTCTGTGCGGTTTGATCCTTGGCGTCGATGGCCGAGCGCCAGCGCTTCGATAGTTGCCAGGTGCAGATCCGAGACCTGCTGCACGTGCTGCTGCTGATCCTGGATGCGCGCCATGTAGATCTTGTAGGTGCGGTAGGTCAGGTAGACCGGCGAACGCGAACAGCACGGCCATCCAGTAGCCGCTTCGATCGATCACGATTGCCGCGCCGAGCGCCGCGGCCCGCGCGCCACAGAAATAGCTCGGCGCGCTCCACAGGAAGTTCTCGTTCCAGACCTTGACGATCGGCTGCTGGCTCGACAGGCTGATGGCCGTGGCGATGAAGAACGTGTTGCAGACGAAATACGTCATCGCGGCGCCGACGCAGCGGCCTGGCGATTTGCCAGGTGTAAGCGAGATCGCCTGGCGGCGGGCCGCCGAGCCAGGTGTAGCACGAACCCTGTTGCCTTGACCGTGACCACCAGCGACGCCATGCTGAACAGCGTCCGGTGCGCCGGCGATCGCGTCTGCGTCCGGAAGGTGCACTGGCTCCACGCGCTCGTTGCGGCAACCAGCATCGTCGCATCCGCGCCGAGCAGCAGCAGCGACGCGAAATCGACCGCGTAGGAAACCGACATCGTCGAGCCGCTGGTCGTCAGCGGAAGATTGACCTTCAACGCGGAGGCGAACGACGACAGCAGCAGCAGGGTCAGGAAGAGCGGAAAACTGCGGAGGTTCTGAAGCGCGGCCGGCCCGAAAATGGCGACCAGCACCGCACCAATCGCCAGAACGGCGATCACGTAGACCCGTGCCGCGACGGGGAGGTCCTTCATCGGCTAGCCCTGAGCCTGTCGGCGCTTACGCACACTGAACAAGGAGATCGACGGCTGAGGGCGAGTCCGTCAGGCTGATCATGATGGCCACAAGAGGGGGTGCATGCTCGACGGCCGAGCTCCAAGGTGCCGTAAGCTCCCTGAAAGCTCTCAGACGTCTTCTTCCGCGAGCGCCGCGCTCCTGCGGGGCGCGATTCCGGTTCGAGGCTGTATTCGACAATCTTCCGGTAAAGCGTCCCTCTGCTGATTTCGAGCACGCGCGCCGCCTCCTTCTTGTTCCACTGCACGGCCTCGAGCACGCGCACGATGTGCGCGCGCTCGGCTTCGGCGAGCGACGGCAGCGCGATCGCCGGCGCGGCAGCGCCGGCGGCACGCGTGGCGTGCAGGAACTCGATGTCGGAGGCGCGAATGCATTCGCCCCGGCGCCGACAGCGCCGCGCGCGACACGGTGCTCTCGAGCTCGCGGATGTTGCCGGGCCACGGGTAGCCGATGAGCAGCGTCGAGCGCTTCGCGCGAGAACGCCTTGCTGTCGAGCGGCAGCCCCTGCGCCGCGCAGTAGCGCGCGAGGAAGCCGTTGCGCGAGCACCGGAATGTCGACCTGGCCGCTCGCGCAGCGACGGCAGGCGGATCGCGAACGCGTTGACGCGGTAGTACAGGTCCTCGCGGAACCGGCCGTCGCGCACGAACTGATCGAGCGGCCGGTTGGTTGCCGAGATCAGCCGGAAGTCGACGTGAGATCGACTTGTTGCCGCCCAGCCGCTCGAACCGCCGCTCTTCGAGGCACCCGCAGCAGCTTGGCCTGCGCGATGAGCGACATGTCGCCGATCTCGTCGAGGAACAGCGTGCCGTCGTTGGCCAGCTCGAGCGCGTCCCGGCTTGCGATCGTGCGCGCCGGTGAACGCGCCCTTCTCGTAGCCGAAGATTTCCGATTCGAACAGCGTGTCGGGCAGCGCGGCGCAGTTGACCGCCTGGAACTTGGCGTCGCTGCCGGCGGCTCAGCTCGTGGATCATCCGGGCCACGACTTCCTTGCCCGATCCGGTCGGCCCGAGGATCAGCACCGAGATGTCCGACTTGGCGGCGGTGCGGATCCACTCGAAGACGATCAGCATCTTCTCGTCGCGGCCGATCATCTCGCGGAAGCGCTGGACCGACGGCGACTGATCCTCGGTGCTGACCGCGGCGCGCCGCTCGAGGAAGCAGATCGAGCAGGTCGGCGAGGCCGCGTTCCGACGGGCGCTCGGCCGATGTACGCGGCGGAGTCGCCCGGCGATCATCGCGCGACGCCGAAGTCGACGAGCTCGCGGACGCAGTTCTCGACGTCCAGCCGCAGCCGTCCGAACGTCTGCATCGGGGGCCTCGACGTCGAGCGCTTCGCTCGGGGCGCGCGCGAGTGCAGGTATCTCGCAGGATGCCGGCCCGCAGCGGCGACTGCTGCCAGTGGGCGCGAAAGCGTGCGTCCCGCCTCGGGCGGCTCCGGCTGCTGCGCGCAGTCGCTGGCCGAAGTCGCGTCGGCGCGCTGAAGGTCAGGTCATCACATGCGTCGGCGCTTAGCGTTATCGGTTCGAGGCGGCTGGGTACGTTAGGCGACGGGGGTCTGGCGATGGTCATCGGTCTGGGCACCGCTCGATCAGGGCCTTGATCTGGACGGCATCGCGCTTCCGGTGCCGCAGCGGCGCCGGATCCGGGTGCGTATCCGCCGCTCGTTTCGATGAGGACGTCCGGATAAGAAGATGGCTCCGGTGTCGATTTTCACCGAGGCGACATGGGCCATGTGAATCGTCTCTTCCACCTTTCCGATCCACTGCGGGTGTACTGGACGACGCTCGTCGGCGTGATGGCACCTGGGTGGGAAACTAGTCGATTGCCCCGACCCGAGGCGGCTGGCTCTGGAAGACGTCGCCTGAGCGATCGGACGTCCCTTGCGCCGATCCAGACGAATGATCAGGGCCGACGATCGACAGCCGGCGGCGAGCGCCCCAGCCCATCAACGTTTCGCCAGTCATAACCGTCGATGTTAAGCTATTTTCCTCACGCCGCGTTCGCTTCGTTCCTGAAGCGATCCGGCCCTTTGGCGACTGGCGACGAAGGAGACTCACTCGTGCCGCACCGCGCACCCGGCTCCCCTGGGCCGACCCGGCAACAGTTCCTGTCCGGCAAACCGATTCGCTACTACCGGCCCAAGGGCAGCCCGAGATCAGAACACCTGATCGACGAGGGATTCCAGGCATTCAACGCCGGACGGCTGTCGGAGGCGTGCCAGATCTTCGCCGGACAAGATGCTGGCGCCGGAGAACGACACGACCATCGGCCTGACCGATCGCCGGGCGCGATGACGCCGGCCGGGCTCGGCGGCTGCGTCATCGAGATGATGGACCGCGGCCTCGTCGATTTCGTGATCTCGCACCGGCGCGAACCTCTATCACGACCTGCACTACGCGCTGAATTTCACGCTGCGCCGCGGCTCGCCGTTCGTCGAACGACGTCGAGCTGTACGAGGACGGCGTCATCCGCATCTACGACGTGCTGTTTCCGGCGACGGTGCTGCTCGAAACCGACGCCTACATCCGCGACTTCATCGTTCGGTCGGGCCTGAACGAGCCGGTCGCGACGTCAGAGTTCCACTACCGCGCTCGGACGCGATCTGCTCGAAGCGGTATCCCGGCTGCGAGGAGCACTCCGTCGTCGCGCGCGCCGCGCTACGCCGGCGTCGCCGCTCTACACCTCGTCGCCCGGCGACAGCTCGATCGGCATGAACATCGCGTATCACGAGCTGATGAACGGCAGCCGGTTCATGATCGATCCGAACAAGGACGTCAACGAGGTCTGCGCGATCGTCCTGGCCGGCAAGCAGAACGGCTGCGTCATTCTCGGCGGCGGCTCGCCGAAGAACTTCTACCTGCAGGCGCAGCCGACGCTTGTGGGAGGTCTACGGCATCCCCAAGGGCGGCAACGACTACTTCATCCAGATCACGACCGACTCAGGTCGTGTGGGGCGGGCTGTCGGGCGCGACGCCGTCCGAAGCCGTCAGCTGGGGCAAGGTGAATCCCGGCGTGCTGCCCGACACGGTCGTCGCCTACTGCGACTCGACGATCGCGTTTCCGCTCTTCTGCGAGTACGCCGATCGGCTCGCCGAACGGCCGGCCGCACGCGCAAGGAACTGGTGCACAAGCGCGATCGAGCTGGTCGCGCCGAGCCTTCACGCGCGGGGCCAGGGCTTACAGCTGGAGAAAAGGAAGGAAGCAGGCCAGATGTCCGGTCTGACCGGACGCTGGCCTTCCTCGTGTGGGAACACTTTCCTCGGGTTGGCGCCGGTCGCGGGACGGCCGGTCTCCGCGGCCGCGCATTTACGCCGACGCCAACGTGCCCGCCGGGCTCGTCGGCTAAACATGCGCCGTCAGCGTCGAGTGGAGTGTCCCGTTCGTGCTCGAAAGAGGACGAGCTGCGGCGCGCGCCTGACGGTCGGCACGATCGGCTGGCGCAGCAACTCACGGTATCACTCGTGACGATGGATCGTGATTATCTGGACGATCGACGCTTCCCGCCTGAAGAAAGCGGCGGCGTGCTGGTCATCCAGGCGCCCGACGAGCGCGAACTGCAATCGCTCGTCACGCGCGTCGATGATCTGTTGTTCCAGTCGGGCGCGGAGACCCGCCGGCGCTGCCTCTCGAGGCCGCAAGCTCCACGTGCAGACCGACTGGAGCGATAAATCCATTGCTGATTGCTCATTGCTGATTGCTGATTGCCAATTTCCAAGCGAAACGAATCGATGGAGAAGACTCGAATTACTCGACGCGCGCCGTGGCCGTGCTGATCGACGACAACGGTCAGGTGAAGAAGCGATTCTCCGCGACCAACGCGGATCTGGCGCGGCTGTCGGTGGCTGCGCTCGAGAAAGTGGATGGTTCCAGCGGTCCGCTTGGAGTCGCGGTGTTCAATCCCGATGCGAGCCGCCGTCGCGGCGGCGTTGAAATCTCGATCGGGCGGGCCGACGCCAAGGCACGGCACGTCGTTGGTTCGGGAGTTGCGGCCGCGGTGGCCGAGGCGTGGACCGGCGCGGGCCGCGGCGGCTCAAGGACGTGGTTTATTTCGGCGTCACTGAACATGCGGTTGCTGGCGTCCTGCGCGACGGCGTCCCGGTGACCGGCGCACGGCCGTGCCGCGTGCGCGTGGCTCGCGCTCAATCCTGTGGAGCGCGAAGACTATCGAAAGACCGGGCGTCTCGAGGCCGAAGTCGCCGCATCAGGCATCGTGCGGCGGTTGATCTGGCGCATCAAGGCCGGCGATCGCTCGCGCGTGCAGGAGCTCGCAGGCGGCGATTTGACTGCGGTGTCGCTGGCGCACGTGCTCAACGGCGCCCGCACGGGCGACGGCGTTGCTGTCTCGGTCATGCGCGACACGGCGAAATATCTCGGCATGGCCGCGGCCAACCTCGTGGCCATCGCTTGATCCGGAAATGCTCGTGCTGGGCGGCATCATGGCGTCCGACGCGGATCTGCTGCACCGAGCCGGTGCGATCTGGAGATCGCCCGGCGCTTACCGCCGCCGATGATGCAGACGCTGACGATTGCATCGCGCCTGCGGTCGCGCTGACCGCTGGCAGCGATCGGCGCCGCGCGTCTCGCCGCGTCCGAAGCGGATGATCGCATGCTGCCGGGCGCCGAGATCGCGTCCTGCCCGACCGCATTCTCACGCCCGGCACTCTCGTCATCGACCTGGCGATCGCATCGCGGAAATCCGGCAGGGCACGGCCCACAGCGGCGGATTCGCTTTTCAAGGGCACTACATCGCTCCGGGCTTCGTGGACGTGCACGTCCACGGGGTGGACGGCAGCCGATGCGCTCGATGCCGCGCGATGCGGTTTCAGCGATCGCGGGCCGCGCTGCCGCCTGCTTACGGCGTCACCAAGCGTTCTGCCCGACAGAGCGTCGCGCGCTCCGCGCCGGCTGTGCGCCTTGCGCTCAGATGCTGGCCGGCGTGCGCGCGGCCCGGGCGCGACACGCTGGCGCCGCGCGGCGCGCGTTCCTGCCGGCCCATCTTGAAAGCAACTTCATCGGTCCTGAAATGCTGCGGCGCACAGCCGGTCTCGCTGCCGGCGCCGCGCGCGGCTCGCACTGGACGGAAGGGCGGGAGGGCAGGAAGGGCGGGAGGGGCAGGAAGGGCGGGAGGGGCAGGAAGGGCGGGAAGGGGCAGGAGGGGCAGGAGGGGCAGGAGGGAAGAAGCGAGAGGCTGATGGGGGCTGGGGTTTCTCAAGGAGGATCGAACGCGCGATTCCCCGTCGGGATCGTGACCCTCGCGCCTGAAATCGAAGGCGGCATCGATCTCGTGCGATGGCTGGTCGATCGTGGATGTCGCGTGTCGCTTGTGGGGCGAGGCTGCCGCGACGAGGCGCTTGCCGCGATTGCCGCGGGCGCGACGCAAGCCACGCATCTTTTCAATCGAATGCCGCCCATTGGTCACGGGTCTCCGGGCCGCAAGCGAGGCGCGGTGCTGCAAGCCGAGGATGTCGCGGCGGAAATCATCTGTGACGGCGTGCACGTGCATCCGGCGATCGTCCGCGCTGCCGTGGCGGCGAAGCGGCCCGCGCGCGTGATGGCGATTTCCGATGGCACGTCGGTCTCGGGTCTGCGCCGAAACCATGCCGGAGCTCGGCGGCATCGAGATCACCGCCAGCGAGGCGCCATCTCGGCGACGGGACGCTGGCCAGCAGCTATGCTGACGATGAACCGCACGCCTTTCGAACGATTGTCGAAGAGATTCGACTGTCTCTGGTCGATGCCGCGATCATGTGCGCGACGACGCCCGCCAGGAACTCGGGCTGACCGGACACGGTGTGCTGGCGCCGGATGCCGTTGCCGACCTCGTCGTTCTCGACGCCGACTTCTCAGTCGTCCAGACCTACATCAGCGGCCAGCTGGCCTACGCTCGCTGACCCGAACGTTCTTGGCGTCGGGACCGTCTGGCGCCCCCTGTTCGGAGGGTGAGATGGAGCCCGATGACTCGTTCCGCGTGCCTCTGCTGGCTGCCATGACCGGTCTGAAAGCCGCGACCGGTGCCGCGTGCGTGGACATCGTGGCGACCGGCGGCGCCGGTTGCATCGAAGAAGAGAAGCGCTTTCCCGTCGCGGGCCATCCCAGGTCACGCTCTCGACCTTCACGACGGCGCGATCGAGGTCAGAACGGGAGCAGCCAGGGTGCTGGTCGAGATCGAGAAGCGCGCGCTCGACAAGGACTGATCGGCGACATCGAAGTTCGAACCGAGCAGGACGGCAACCAGATCCTCTGCGTCGAGGTCGGATCAAATCCGGTTCCTCCGGCTGAAGAAGGATTGCATCGCTCGGCCCGCCTTAGGTCTCACTTCCCGCGTCTTCGGATCTGGTGGCGAAAACCGGGGACGGCGCGATTGACGTCGAGCGTGTCTCAGGCCGGATCGATCTGCGATCCGGTGATGGCGCCATTCGCGGTCAAGGAGCTCTCGGGCGACGTGACGGCCCGGACTGGTGATGGATCGATTCGGCTCGATCGCATCGATGGACGACTGGACCTCGACACCGGCGACGGCAGCGTGTGTGGCGCGGCCGGCACGTTCACCAGGCTTCGCGTGCGTTCAGGGGACGGCAGCGTGAGGATTCACGTCGAGCGCGCGGGAGCGCGGCGCTCGAAAGACTGGGACATCGTGACCGGCGACGGGCCGGTAACCATCGATCTTCCCGACAGGTTCGACGCCGAGTTGGATGCGCACACCGGAGACGGCCATGTCTCGGTCAGCGGGCGTGTTCTGTCGCGAACGACCGAGAGCACTCGTCAGGCGATTCGGGGACGGCTCGGCGAAGGCGGCCATTCCTTGAACCTACGATCGGGAGACGGCTCCATTCGCGTGGGCCGTTCCTGACACGAATGACCTGTAGCTCAGGCGACGTAACCGGTGGCATAGTCGGTCGGATCTTCGCTCCGGCTTCAGAAACGTCATGCCGTTCGCGGCGCGCGCCTGCAGCGGCCGCAGTGCCGCGCGGCGTGTTCGCTGACCACCGGATTCATGCATGAAAGCGTCAGCTCAATTAACAGACCATCGCCGTGCCGCGGCATGCCGACTTCAGCCTTGCTGACCTTTGCGTACCGGCGCGTCGATGACAGGTTGTGATTGAGTCCTTCGGTTAACGCCAGGTTCATCGCGCGGCGAAATTCGGGTCGCGTCCGGGAACGGATTGTGATCGAGCGTCCCCAGCACGAGCCGGTTGATGCCAGCCGTGGCGCGAGTACGCCCGCGCCTTCGGCAGAGAAGAACGATATTCCGGCCGCAGCAGATACACGTCTTCGTCCGGGGTGTGATACGCCGGCGGCCCGTCCGACGATCGCCCAGTGTGTCGGCGCATAGATGTCGCGCATGTCAGAGCGACAGTTCGACGAGCAGCGAGACGTCGAATCTCGACCGAATGGCTTCGAGAGATGGTGGCGAACGAGCGCGCGCTCGGCCGGTTCCCAGGCGAGCCCGACGCTGACGTAGAGCGGTGTCGTGCGAGCGCGAGCGACTCCTCGCAGAGCAGAACGGCGCTGTCCAGGCCGCCGAAAGAAGAACGCCAGTCGACATTGGAGAGTTCGTGATTTGGTGATTTGGTGAGTTGGTGATTTACTCTTTGAATCACGGCAAATCACCAATTCACCAACTCGCCAATTCCACCAATTTCATCTAATGTCTTCTGTCACCAAGCGCATCGACTTCTGCTACGGCCACCGGCTGCTCGACTACGACGGCATCTGCAAGCACCCGCACGGCCACAACGCGGTCGCCGAGATCGAAGTGCGCACCGATCACGCTCGACAACCGCAACATGGTCTGCGACTTCAGCGACATCAAGCGCATCGTGAAGGGCTGGATCGATCGCGAGCTCGATCACAAGATGATGCTCCGGCACGACGATCCGCTCGTCGAGCCGCTGCAGGCAGCTCGGCGAGCCGATGTATCTGCGTCGACAGCAATCCGACCGTCGAGCGCATCGCGCGGCTGATCTTCGACTACGCGCATGCGATCGAAGAGGCTGCCGGTCGTCGCGCGTCGAAGGTCTGGGAGACGCCGACGTCCTTCGCCGAGTACGGCGAGTAGCTGCACGCGCTGTTCCGCTCTTCCTGTCGTGTTCGATCTCGACGGCACGCTCGTCGATTCGCGCCGCGATCTGGCCGAGTCGGCGAACATCGTGCTCGCCGAGTGGCGGATCGGCCGCCGCATCACGATGACGCCGATCGGCCGGCATGGTCGGCGATGGGCGCGGCCACCGCTCGTCACCGCGCGTTCGGCGCGGCGCGCTGTGCCGCAGCCGGCCAACGCACTGCGATTTCTCGCGATCTACGACAGCCGGCTCTCGCGTTCACGCGGCCACGCGCTCGACGGCGTGCCGGCAGGCGCTTGGCCGCTCGAGCACGAGCCTGCGCTCGCCGTCCTGACCAACAAGCCGCTCGGCGCGACGCGCCAGATTCTCGACGGCGCTCGACCTGATCGCGTTCTTCAGCCGTTCGCCGTGGCGTTCTCGGCGGCGACGGGCCGTTTCCACGCAAGCCCGACCCGGCAGGCTGCAGTCGCTCATGCGACCGCAAGCTGGCGGCGACAGCCGCGGACGATGCATGGTCGGCGATTCGATCATCGACTGGCAGACCGCGGACGCCGCGACACGCAGGCATCTGCCTGGCGCGCTATGGCTGCGGGCTTCGAGCGTCGACGCTGGCTGCCAGCCTGCTGAGGCCGGACGCGTCATCGATCGCCCGCCGGAGCTCCTCGGTAGCCTGTAAGATTCCTGTCGATCCGCGAGCTCGCCGTCTCGGCCCTTTCCTGCAGTCCGGGGCCTGAACGTTCGCGGCACAGTCCACGCGAAGCACCGGCTGGCACCCGCCATTGCTGATGTACGGAGGAGTGTTGGGCTGGGTGCGAGGCAATGCGGACTGACGCGACATGGCGCGGCACCCGAGTGCAGATGGTCACGACCGCGGTCGCGGTCCTGCTGGTCGACGACTATCCGGATGCCCGCGAGAGATGCACGCGAGTATCTGAAACTCTCGAGGGCTTCGACGTCATCGAAGCCGCCAACGGTTTGGCGAAGCGCACTGAACGCTGCCAGGATACATCCCGACATCATCCTCATGGACCTGTCGCTGCCAGTGCATGGACGGCTGGGAAGCGACGCAGTCGTCTCAAGGCCGACGGTCGCACCGACGTCGATTCCGGTCGTGGGGCTGACCGGCCAGGCACTGGCTGGAACGTCTGGAAGGTGCGCGGGCCGCCGGGTGCGACGGCTTCGTGATCAAGCCGTGTCTTCCCGACGATCTCGTGCGAGAAATCCGCCGCGTCCTCGGCTCCGCGCCGCGCCGCTTCCGGCGGCGTCGCCAACGCTGCCTTCCGCCAGTCACCCGGCCTGAAGTCGTCCGCCGTTACGTCGCGATCGCGCTTCGACCACGGCAGCTTCGACGCCGCCCGTGCGCCCGATCGTGATCGGCTCGCGATCCTTCCCGCGCACCATGCACCGAATCGGCCGCCGCGTCGCGTGTTTCGACTTCGACGGCTGGCCCGGCTTCAGGTCGTTGCGTCTCGATGAAGCGCAGGAACGCCGGATCCTGGTCGGCGATGCGCGTCACCTTCAGCGGCGTGCCGACCGGGCAGGTGAGCAGCGTTGTCGAGCTCGCGGCTGCGCGATCGCGCCATCGGCGGTCGGGAATCGGATCGCCGTGCGGATCGTGCGTCGGACGGCCGAGCATTTCGTCGATCCGCTCGATCAGGCGTTCGGACACGACGTGCTCGAGCTGCTCGGCTTCGTCGTGCACCTCGGCCCAGCTCATGCCCATCACCTGCACGAGAAACAGTTCGACGAGCCGGTGACGGCGCAGCACCGAGGCCGGCGAGTTTCTCGCCGGCGCCGAGTCAGCCGCACGCCGCTGTAGGGTTCGTAGCTCGGCGAGGCCCGACTCCGGCCAGCGCCTTCACCATCGTCGTCGCCGTGCCCGGCGTCGACGCTCAGCGCCGTGGCGACCTGGCCCATCGGCACGAGGCGCTCTTCGGCCCGGCAGCGCCGACTGGCCCTGATAAATCGCCTTCAGGTAGTTCTCGACCGTGCTCGACGGGAGCATGCAGGCGATATTATCCAACGATTGCCAGTGCCCGCTGTCCGACGACGATCGCGACGCCCGACGGCAAAGCGCCGCTACGTGCGGCGCGCTGTTTGCGACGATTGCCGATCGCTACGATTTCATCACCGTGCGCGCTGTCGTACGGCCAGGACCGCCGATGGAAGCGGCGGCTCGACCGATCTCGCCGCGCCGCGGCCGGAGCAGCGGTCGCTCGATCTGGCGACCGGAACCGGCGACATCGCGTTCGCCTCGGCCGCGCGCGGCGTCGCGGTCGTCGGCCTCGACGTCACGCCGCGGATGATCGAGCTGGCGCCGCGCAAGAAGGCGCCAGCCGCTGGACCCGTCAGTTTCGTGGTCGGCGACATGATGGCGCTGCCCGTTTCCGGCAGCGTCCTTCGATCTGGTGACGACCGGCTACGGTTTGCGGAACGTTCCCGAATCTGGCCGGCGCATTGACGAAGCCTCGCGCGTGCTGCAGGCCGGGCGGCCGCTTGCTGTCGCTCGACTTCAACCGGCCGACGCAACGCGCGATCTGCGCGCGTGTATCTGACTTACCTGACGGTGGTCGGCGGCGCGCTCGGCTGGATCCTGCATCGCGATCCCGACACCTACCGCTATATTCCCGGCGTCACTGCGAGAGGTATCCCGGCGCTGAGCGGAGTGTCGCGCGTCTGATGGCGGCACGGGGATTTCACGAACGTGCAGCACTAGCCGGTGCTCGGCGGGCTGATGTCGATCCATCTGGGATTCAAAGGAATCATACAGCGCAGAGCTTACGAATGCAGATTGATATCTCGAAGTGGTCGGGCGAGGGCACGTTTACTCAGGTGCGTGATCGACCGTCTGAACGCAGGTCGAGGACAGTGGCCGTTCGTTCAGAGTCGAGGATGCGCCCGCCAGCCAGAGCGGAAGCCGACTACAACTTCATCAGCAACGAGATCTTC
>ERZ1370068.11125-contig-9768_pt1 | contig 39219 bp, 64 predicted proteins | sample MGYA00561227_ERZ1370068 | MGnify/ENA primary metagenome ERZ1370068 (study PRJEB38410, sample SAMEA6850437) | metagenome | study: Metagenomic assessment of the ecological functions of the soil: analysis of the soil microbiota associated with the...
CAGTTACGTATTGCTGGCTTAAGGCCTTCAGGGCGCTCAGGCCGTGAGGTTCAACGCTCAACGCAGCGCGTTCTGCACGCCGATGATGCCGGATATGCCGCGGACGATGTTTCCCGGCCTGGCGGCGCTCGACCTCGGAGTTGACGACGCCGGTCAGCAGCACGCTGGAGTTGCCGGACGATGATGTGGACCGGCGGGACGGCCTGCGACGCGTAGTTCGAGAACGTCGGGTCGCGGTAGAGCGTTCGCGATGACGCTGCGGAGGCGATCGTCGGCGAGCGAGGCCGGAAGCACCTCGAGCTTGTTGACGAACTCCTGCACGCCGTCCACGTGCGACGCGCGCCGCGCGCGAGGTCGTCGGACTTGATCGGCTGCGTCACGTAGCCCCTGTGAGCGTGACCACGCCGTTGTCGACGCCAATCTCCACGTCGTCGAACACGGTGAAATACGACGAGCGGCGCATCTGGTCGGCCGACGCGCTCGGCCAGCTTCTGATCGCTTTCACGCCTTGCCGATCGTCAGCTCGCTCACGATCTCCTTTGACCCCGTCGACCTTGAGGATGTCGGCAATCGAGATCCTGCTTGGCGCCGGCGCTCGCGACGTTGCCCGACAGCGTCACCGCTGCCGCCCTGCGCGGCGACCTTGATGCCCGCGGACGCGCCGCTCCGACAGCCGCTGTTCGACGCGCGTTTTCAGCTGCTGGTCGGTGGACGTCTGCGCGTACGCGGCGCAGGCGCCGGGCGCGACGAAGCGCGAGGAGAGGGTGGATCCGTCCCGTGATGTATGCATTGTCACCGAAGAGGCGACGGGGGTGCCGGCTTCAGGCTTGCAGGCTTGAGGCTTCTGGCTTCTTGTTGGGATTTGGGTTTTGGGATTTGGGCTTTGGGATTTACTAATGCGTGAGCGCGTACAGCACCATGTCGATGGTGACCTGGTAGCCTTCCGGCGAGAACGCGGCGAAGAACTCCGGATCCTCGGATTCGCGCTCCATCGAGTCGCCGATGTCGCTGTTGTGCGTCATCACGACCATCAGCCGGTCCGTGGCTGTCGGCGATGCCGCGGAAGTCGACGCTCGGGACTATCGGTGCCGCGCTCGGATGTGCCGCCGCCGCTCGCCGCGCCAGAAGTTGATGCCCGGCACCTGCGGCGACGTGCGAGACCTCGAACAGCGTCTCTCGAGATCGGGTGGTCGTGCGGGATGTCGAAGATCGGATACTCGGGCAGCACCTGCCGCATCGCGTCGGACCACTGCTCCCACGCGCGCGTGCCCCAGAAATCGTCGACCCAGAGGAAGCCGCCCTTGAGCGAGGTATCGCGCAGCCGCGCGATTTCGACCGGCGCGAGCCCGATCGTGCCGACGTCCGACCCGACCAGGAACGGGCATTCGAACAGCGCATCGGTCGGTGAGATGGACGGTCAGTACTTCGCGTCGCCGCTGCGATCCTTGCTGATGCGTGTTTTCGTCAGCTCCGACGCGCCGAGCATCAGGTTGAGCCCGGCGAACGGATAGTCGGTCGACCAGCCGAAACCGTTCGCTTCGCGACGGTTGCTGCGTGTACATCATCTTGCATATCGTGAAGGCGCCGTCGCTGAAGTGCGGCGGCGGCATGCTGCAGCGGCATGCCGGGGCCTTCCATGACGCCGGAACCGCTGGAGCCCAGGCCGACGGACGCGCGGCAACGACGACCAGCAGGACCGGACGACGAGGACGCGGCGGCAGGAACATTCTCCGCTGAGTGTACGATCATTTCGACGGATCGATGGGGAGGGCACACGATGACCGGGTACCTGACTGGCGGTGCTGCTGGCGACGATGCTCGCGCTCAATCCGGGTCGGCCGGTTTCGCCCAGGCGACAGACTCCGGCGGGCAAGGATGCGCCGAAAGAGATCCGGTCTGAACGGCTGCATCTCGCGCGACCGCATCGGCGCCGGGCAGTTCAATTTTCTGGAGAACGACAGGCGGCGGACCGCTATCACCTGACCGGCAAGGAACCTCAAGAAGTTCGTCGGCCAGCCGCGTGGAGATCGTCGGCGGTCCTCCCGGAAAGGGCATCACGTTCAGGACCGGGCTCGCTGGCCGTCGCCGAACGTGGCGGCCCAGGCGGGGGCGCTGGATCCGGCGCAGGCGGCGATCGCCAGGATGCCGGGCGGCGCGGCCGACGCGACCCGGTGCCAGCCCGTTGCCGGAATTCCGCGTGACCCGGCTGCGCGGCGTTGAGGGGCTTGTCAGTAAATCCCAAATCCCAAATCCCAAGCTCCAAATCCCAGTCCCAAAGCGCTCAGGCGGTTTTGATTTGGGGTTTGGGACTTGGGAAGTTGGGATTTTTCGAACTCGCGCTCGAACGTGAGATAGAGCGGAAACGCGCCGAGCATGAAGAGCAGGCCGAACGAGATCGTGCCTGTCTCGGTTGATCGCGGTGAACTTCGCGTGCTCGCCCGGGCGCAGCACGATGTGATGCGTCTTCCAGAACAGCGTGTTGTGCGCGCGCAATCTGTGTGCGGGCCCGGCTTCACCTCGAACGTGCAGGTCTCGCCGAACTGCATGCATGGCCACCTGACTCGCCGTCGATCGACACGAAGCACCTCGCGATAGCCGGCATCCTCCTGTGACTGGCGGCAGATCGTGATGCGCGCCGGCTCCGCCGGGCGTCCGCTCGATGTTCAGGACGTCCGCGCCGATGTCGATCGCGGGCGGTTCGACCGCGGCGCCGGATCGGAACTCGAACGCCGGACGCAGGCGCGGCCAGGCGGCAGTACCAGAGAGAGAATCCTCAACCGGGAAGTAATACCCGACCCTCGACAGGCTCGGGGTCGTCCCGAGATAGTCGAGGGACTAAGAACTGATGAGATTTCTCGCCCGCCTCTTGCTGAACGGTGTCGCCATCATCCTCGCGGCGTAGCGTGCTGCCGGGACTGCACGCCAGACGGCCTGCTTCCGCGCTCCTTGCCGGCGTCATCCTCGGTTTTGTGAACGCGATCGTCCGTCCCGTCCTGTTCCTCCTGACGCTTCCGCTCACGCTCGTCACGCTCGGCCTCTTCATCTTCGTCCTCAACGCGATCTGCTTCGGCCTGACCGCGGCGCTCGTGCCCGGCTTCAGCGTGGACGGGTTCGGGTGGGCGCTGCTCGGCGCGCTCTTCGTCAGCATCGTCAGCTGGATCCTGAACGGTATCCTCGTCGGTGAGAAAGAACGCGGGTAATTCACGGGAGCTGTTTATGACCAGGTGTATTCATTTCGTTGTCGCAACACTGATCGGCGCGGCGTTGCTGACAGCCACGCTCGGCGCGCAACGCGGCCGCGAAGGGCGGGACCCGCGGGCGCAGCGCCTGCCAACGCGCCGCAGGGCGGACGTGGCGCCTACCAGCCGACGCTCTGGTGGGGCGACGAGATGTTTCCGAAGTGGCCCTATCCCGCCGGCGATGCCGTATACGCGGATCTCGAGGGCATGAAGATCAAGGGCTACATCAACGAGATCACCGCGATCTCGCGGAAGAGCCGCGACGACGGCAACCAGTACTGGGGCCGCATCACCGGATCGCGCTACGACACGATGACGACCGACTGGGTCGCCGCGCAGTTCAAGCGCATCGGGCTCGAGACGCGCGTGCAGGAGTTCACCGACCTGCCCGAACAGTGGTGGCCGACGTCCTGGGAGGTGACGGCGCGTGCGGGGCACAGGCGGTCGCGATGAAGACCGCGTTTCCGCTCTATCGCTCGGTCGGGACGCGACGGCGCAGATGAATCTCGAGCCGGTGTGGGTCGGAATGGGCACGGCGGCGGACTTCCGACGGGCGCGACGTGCGCGGCAAGGCGGTGGTCGCATGCGGCTTTCCCGAATCCCGGCGGACGCGAGAACACCGCGCTCACCTGGGGCGTCGTCAAGCGCGCTGAAGAAGAAGGCGCGGCGGCGCTGTTCATCGTCCTCGGCTTCCCGGGCAACGTCATCAACGAGCCGACCGCGGCGGGCACGCAACCGCCCGCGCGCATGCCGATCTTCATGCTCGGCAACCAGGACGGGACCGTGATTCGCCAGATGATCGAGCGAGAATCAGTCGCCGGTGATCCGTTTCCGTCTCGCGGTGCGAGCTGAGGACCGGGCTCAAGACCGCGCACGGTCTGGGGCGTGTTGCCTGGTGCGACCGACGAGAACATCGCGGTGATGGCCCATACCGACTCGTTCTTCGAGGGCGCGATGGACAACGCGTCCGGCATCGGCGACGCTCGTCGCGCTTGCGGAGCACTACGCGAAGGTGCCGAAGAACCAGCGGCGGCGCACGATGACGTTCTTCACGACGTCGGCGCATCACTCGCCGTCGGGCCCGAACGCCAGCATCCGGTGGATTCACAACAACATGAAGCCGATGTGGTCGAAGACCGCGCTGCTCGTCAACTGCGAGCACACCGCGCAGGTCGCGACGTTCCTCGTCGGCGAGACGCTCTACGGGTCGAACCAGGTGAGCGCGCGGCGCTGGTTCGTCGGCGGCAGCGATCAGCTGAAGACGATCGTGATGAAGAATTTCAAGGATTACGGGATGGCGCTCTTCTCGCGGCCCGAGCCGCGGCCGGGCGGTGAGCTGGGCCAGGTCTTCACCGACGCGCCAAGCTTCCACATCATCGACCAGATCGTCTATCACACGGACATGGACACGCTGAACGCCGTGCCCGCGGCGGGACTCGAGCAGTCCGCGCACGTGTTCGCGAAGATCATCGACGACGTCAACAAGGTCGAGATGAGCGCGCTGCTCGGCGCACCCGTTACCACGCGGTAGCGCCTCGCTGCGCCGGTGAAACCGAAGACGAAGCTGTCGACGTCGATGACCTTGGCCCAGTTCGACAATGGCTATTGAGTACGCCACCGAGCTCAAGGAATTTGCGGAGACGATCGGAATCCCATCGGCGAGCGCGCTGCGGAAAGACGAGCTCGAAAGGGCCATCAAGCTCTTTCTCGAGACCGGCAGGATCAGGAGCCCGACCAAGCGAAGCCTCTCGAAGTCTGGCGCCAAAGACGTCGACAGAGGGCTGAGCCTCGATCTTCCGGTGGTGGTGTATACGAACGACAAGGAGACCAAGAATTTCCTCGAACGAGAGGCCCAGAAGCTCGTTCCAGGCTTGAAGAGAAAATCCGGCGTGCGCTACCGGCTCAATCGCTGGCGGGAAGAGCAACTCGTCAAGGGCGTCAAACTCACGTACGGAGCCCTCGTCAAAGAATACGTTCGACTGAATCAGACCAAGGGGCGCTTCGCGCACATCCCCACGGGCGATACATCAACTTCGTGAGCGACTTCCTGGCTGCCGAGAAAGGCGCCACGCGAGAACAGGCCGTGAAGGCCTGGAAGAAACTGAAAACGCTGGACGTTCCCAAAGACTATCGATCATGGGCACGGTCTCGCTCATCGAAAGCTCCTCGGAGCGCCGGTACTACGCGATAGCGCCTCGTCGCCCTGGTCGGTGCCAGCAGGCTTCGCCAGGTTGGTGCCAGCAAGCTGCGCCGGGTCGGTGCCAGCAGGCTTTGCCGGGTTGGTGCGAGCAGGCTTCGCCGGGTCAGTCGGATCCGACTTGCAACCACCTGATTCCGAACGTGTACCGACCTGAGTCCGACATGCACCGACCCGGATCCGCCGCCTTGCACCGACCCGAATCCGCTTTGCACCACCCGAATCCAACTTGCACCGACCCGAATCCGCCTTGCACAAACCGGGTCCGACTTGCACCAACCTGAATCCGCCTTGCACCAACCCCCAACCACCAACACCAACTACCAACCCCCAACAACGAGCCCAAGCACGACAGGCGGCACGACCTCCACAAGATGCGTGGCGATGCCGACGCTGAACGCGACGTCCGACGGAACACTCCATAACGCCAGCGCCGCGGCGGAGGCGAGCTCGAAGCTGCCGACGTTGCCCGGCGTTGCGACGAGCGCGATGCCGAGGTTCACGATGACCAGCATCGTCACCGTGGCGCTGAGCGGCAACTCCAGGCCGAACGCGCGCAGCATGCACCACAGGATTGTCGCGCGTGCCGTCCACGACGCCAGCGACGCGCCGATTGCCGCCGCAAGCCGGCCGCGGTGACGGCCCACGGCGACGATCGCGACGCTTGTCGCGGCGGCTGACGCCAGCATCCAGCCGCGAAATCGCAGCACGCTGGCGGGCAGCGGCAGCAGCACGCTGACGCCGACGACGAAGATTGGCAGGACGAGCGCGTCGATGATCCGATCGGCCAGCACCATCTTCACGGCGGTTGTTGTCGCCACCTCGTGCTGTCGCGTCAGCATGTAGGCCCGCGCCCCTTCGCCCAGCTTGAACGGGAACAGCACGTTCCCCACGATGCCGACCAGCTGCGCCTGGAGCGCGTGCCACACGGTGAGCGGCGCCTCTGCGCCGACGATGATGCGGAGACGCATCGCATCGATGACGACGCCGATCAGGTTGAGCACGGCGGCCAGCGTCGCCCATCGCCATGACATGCCCGCGAGCGCGCGCCCGATGGCGCGCGGATCGGACCGCGCGATGGCGATCGCGGTGGCGGCGACCACCACGGCCAGCAGGATCATGCGGAGGCGCCTATGCAATTGATTCCGCAAGCAGCTGCGAGACGGTGAGCAGCCGGAACCCGCGCTGCTGCGCCTCGCGGAGGATGTGCGGCAGCGCCTCGACCACCTGGCTGGCGTCCGGCTCGGGATCGAAACTGCGGCCATCGTGCAGCAGGATGATCGAGCCGTCGACGAACCCTTCGATCGCCCGGCGCACGATCGCGTCGACGCCGGGCCGATCCGTGTCGCACACGCCGACGGTCCAGGCAATCGGCTCGCAGCCTTCGCGCCGGGCCGCGCTGTCGAGCCAGGGGTTGCGCCACCCGAACGGCGCGCGAAACACCCGGGGCCTCTCGCCCGTGATGTTGTCCACGGCGTCGGACGTCCGCCGGATCGTCACGCGCATGGCGGACGGTGTGCGAAGCGGCAGCGCGGCGTGGTCCCAGGTGTGATTGCCGATCTCATGACCTTCGCGTGCCGCGCGTCTCACGACGTCGGGCGCCTGCTGCACGCGCGCGCCCAGCACAAAAATGTCGCCTTCGCGCCGAACTGCCGCAGCACGTCGAGTATCTGCGACGTGATGCGGCTCCGCCGGCCCATCGTCAAAGGTAATCGCGATGGCTGGAGAGCGCGGACGGCCGCGGCTCACGATGCGCCCGAAGAGAGGCGCCCGCCGTTCGAACACGGCGTAGAGCAGAAGGGCGTCGAGCACGACGCCAATCCAGATCCAGACACGCGGCGGGTCGACGACCCCCGCACGCGTCGCCACGAACCAGCATGCCCGCGACGCTGGCCGCGGTGACCGCCGACGCGGCGGCGACGATCAGGACAATTACACCGCGGCGCGACATCGGCCTTCGAGGACCTCGTCGAAATAGTCCAGCAGCCGCGTGACGACCGACGGCCACGAGTACGCTCGGCCTTGCGGAGCCCGGCTTCGCGCATCGCCAGCATCAGGCGATCGTCGGACAGCATCTGCACGATGGCATCTGCGAAGGCCTGCACGTCGTACTCGACGAGCAGTCCTTCGGGGCCGAGCAGGTCGCGGTAGCCCACATTGTCGGTCGCCACGATCGGCGTGCCGCTCGCCATCGCCTCGAGCAGCGTGACGCCGAACGACGCCGTTGCTGATGGGGGAGCAGAACGAGATCGGCGGTCGCATAGAACGACGGGCGATTCAGCAGCGCCGGCCCCTCGAAGTGCACGTCCTCGCGGAGGTCGTCCGGCACCATGCGCGTGTAGACGTTCCCGAGCGGGCCGGTGCACCGACGACGACGAGCCTGACGTCGCGGATGCGTTTCCGCACCTCCGCGAACGCGCGCAGCATGAACAGAAGGCCGTTGCGCGGGTCGAACCGGCCGAGGAACAGCAGCGTGCGCTTCTCGGGACCGAAGCGCGCCAGTCGCGCCACCGACGGATTGAACATCCGGGTATCCACGCCGTTGGGAATCACGCGCGCGTCGAGATCGAAATAGCGCGACAGCGCGCGCAGGACGCTCGGCGAGACCACGGTCACGCCTTCGAGCCGTCTCCACGATCTGCTTCTGCAGCACGCCTTTCAGCGCCTGGTAGATGAGCGTTGGCTCGAAGTAGCTGTGAAACGTGCCGACGCGCGGGCACCGGCCGAGCACGGTGGCGAGCGGCGGGAGCGTGAAAAACAGCGGAGAGGTGCACCTGCAGCAGGTCGAACCGTTCGCCGTCGAGCACGCCCTGCATGTCGCGCCAGAGATGGGGCCCGATGGTGAAATGCGCGACGGCGCCATTGCCGAACACCTTCGCGCTGTGCCCGATGCGCCTCCGTCGGGATGCCGTTCGGCACGGCTATCTGGAAGCCGTTGGCCGGCGGCGCCGGCGGTGACGATCGTCACCTTGTGTCCGCGCGCGACCAGCTCCGTCGCGGTGTGATGAACGTTCTCGCTAATCCCTCCGAGCAGCGGGTAGTAGTCATCCCGTGACGATCCCGATTTTGAGGGGCACCTTCGGCTCGTCCTCCAGTTGTGGCGCTTTGGCCGTAGTGAGGCATTCGTGCGCGCCTCCGGCGGGGACGGTCGTCGTGTTTTCTGTGCGTTAGCGGGACGCGTCCCCGTCCGCGGACGAGAAGGGCAATATTCGTGCGCTACACTTTCGTATTCATGCGTATCGCGATCATTGGAGCGGGTGGGGTCGGGGGATACTTCGGCGCGCGGTTACAAGCAGGCGGGGGCGGACGTCCACTTCGTCGCACGCGGGGCGCACCTGGCGGCCATGCGCACCAGCGGCCTGCTGGTCGAAAGCCAACTGGGGGACCTTCATCTTCCCCGCGTCAGCGCCACGGACAATCCGGCGGACATCGGCGTCGCGGACATGGTCTGGCTCTCGGTGAAGCTGTGGGACATGGACAGCGCCGTGCGATCGATGCGGCCGCTGGTGGGTCCCGGCACCGGCATCATCTCGTTTCAGAACGGCGTGCAGAAGGACGACATCCTGCGCGCCGCGTTCGGCGACAACGCCGTGATGGGCGGCGTCGCCTACATCGCCACCAACATCGATCGGCCCGGTGTCATCAAGCACACGGGCACGATGCAGCGCCTGATTTTCGGCGAATACGACGGCAGCCGGTCGGCGCGCGCCGAGACGCTGCTCGGACCTGTGCCTCCGCGGCGGCATCAACGCGGAGCTGAGCGAGGACGTCCGCAAGGCGATCTGGGAGAAGTTCGTCTTCCTCGTCGGCCTCTCCGGCTCGACGACCACGATGCGCGAGACGATCGGCCCGATTCGATCGAACCCGCGGGCGCGGCGGTCTGCTCGCAGACCTGATGCGCGAAACGGTGGCCGTCGGCCGCGCGCTTGGCGTCGCGCTGCCACCGGACTTTGCGGACCAGCGGCTGGCGTTTGTCGACGGCCTGCCGGATGCGATGACCTCGTCCATGCATCACGACCTGAAGGCCGGCAAACGGCTCGAGGTGTCGTGGCTGAGTGGCGGCGTCGCGCAGCTCGGAGAGAAGACCGGCGTGGCCCGACGCCGATGAACCGGGCGGTTTGGGACATCCTGGCGCTCCATGAGATGGGGCCTGGTCCGGCTGAAGCCGGACGCTCACCGATGATTGGCGCTGGGGCCGGAGCTCACCGATGAATGAGCGTGGGGTCCGCCTTCAGGCGGACCACCCTGCGCCGCAGCTCACCATCCGTTCGGTCCGCACGACGGCCGTGCACGTGCCGATGAAGCGTGCGCTCGGCACCAGCGCGCGGCGCATGGACATCGCGCCGCTGGTGCTCATCGACGTCGAGACCGGAGAAGGCGTCACGGGTCGCGCGTATGTCTTCTGCTATCTGCCCGCGGCCACCACGGCGGTCGCGGCGATCGTCGCGCGAGGCCGCGGCGCATGTGAAGGGCGATCGCGTCGATCCCATCGTGCTCAGGGCGAAGCTTGCGCGTCACTTCAGGCTGCTCGGGGTTCACGGCATCGTGACGATGGCGCTTGCGGGGTCTCGATGCGGCGTGCTGGGACGCGCTGGCGCGTCGCCGCGAGCATCCCGCTCGTCTCGCTTGCTCGGCGGAACCATCCGTCCCATTCGCGCCGTACAACAGCAATGGTCTCAGCTTGATGGACGCTGGCGCGCTGGCCGACGAAGCGGAGGAACTCCTCGAAGGAGGCTTCACCGCGATCAAGCTGCGGCTCGGCTACGCCACGGTTGCGGAAGATCCTCGCTGCGCTGCGCGCCGTCCGCAGGCGCGGTCCCGGCCCAGACAATCATCATGTCGGATTACAACCAGGCGCTGAGCCGTGGACGGAGGCGCTGGAGCGCGGGCGCGCGCTCGACGGGGAGGGCTGGCGTGGATCGAGGAGCCGATTCGCTCACGACGATTACCCGGGCACCGCCACGCTCGGCGCGCGAGCTCGCCACGCCAATTCAGATTGGAGAAAACTTCGACGGGCCGCAGCGCGATGGCCGACGCGCTCGCTGCCAAGGCGTGCGACTACGCGATGCCCGACTTCGCGCGGATTGGCGGCGTCAGCGGCTGGATGGACGCGGCCGTGATGGCGCAGGCAGCCGGCATGCAGATGTCGTCACACCTCTATCCGGAGTTCAGCGCCACCTGCTCGCCGTGACCCCGACGTGCCACTGGCTCGAGTATGTCGACTGGGCGTCTCCCATCCTGAAGGAGCCGATCGAGATCCGCGATGGACACGCGATCATCCCGAATCGACCTGGAGCGGGTATCGAATGGGACGTTGACGCGGTGGCTCGATTCCGCGTGTAAACTCCAACTCCCAACTCTCAACTCCCAAGGAGCCTGATGTCGCGACGCCAGGCTGCTTGGGAGTTGGAGTTGGAAGTTGGGAGTTATCGTGGCGGGCATTTGACGTTCGAGTATCCGGACCGAAACGGCGTGACCGTGCCCGGCGTCCGGATCGCATCTTGTGCCGCCAGACACAGGCCGTGTCGTTCGCCAGCAGGTGAATCGAGACGGAGGGCGTGCCGACACGGTCTTCACGTAATGAATGTCGCCTTCCGGCGGCAGCAGCGTGTAGAACTCGCCCGCGCCTCCACCGTCTGCTCGGCTTGGCGACCCGTAGCGTCGCCCGCGCTTCATCCTTCCCATCGTCCAGCCGCGCGTATGTGGTGTCGAGCTGCGTGCCGCGATAGACGCCCACCAGCCCCCACGCGAGGTGGTCGTGCACCGGCGTTGACGAACCTGCCGGCACGACGAGAGAAAACAGGCAGAGCTCTCCTGCCTCGTCGCGATACAGGGCGTACTGGCCGATACCTCCGCCCATCCCGCTTGCCGTATCCGGCCGCGCGAACTCATCGGGCAGCCATCCATCGGCCGGCGAGGAGCCGCGCAAAGGCGGGCCGGAGCGCGTCAACCCGCGCCGCATGCTGGCGAATCGCGCGCGACCAGCCCGCGCGTCTCATCGATCAACGCGCGGATCTCCGGCACGTCCACGATGAACCCGAAGTCGGCATGTGATGGTGCGACAGGTCAGCACATGGTGAATCCTGAACCCCTTGAAGACGATCAGCTGCTCGACGCCTACTCGCAGCGCCGTCATTCGGAGCCGTCGAAGCCGTCGGCCCGCCGTCGTCAACGTCCATCGTGGCGATGCCGGCGCGGGCTCAGGCGTCATCTTTACACCGGACGGCTCTGGTGCTGACAAATCACCACGTCGTCCACGGCGCGGCGCGCGGTCGACGTGATCTTCACGGACGGCCGCGTCGCTGCGCGCCGACGTGATCGGACAGGATGCGCGGCACCGACCTGGCGGTCCTGCGCGTTGACGGCGCACGCTGCCGTGGGCGCGGTTCGGCGACTCGCGCGCGGGTGCGGGTCGGCCAGGTCGCGATCGCGATCGGCAACCCGTGTCGGCTTCCAGCACTCGGTGACGACGGGCGTGATCAGCGCGCTCGGGCGATCGCTGCGGTCGCAGTCCGGCCGGCTCATCGACGACATCATCCAGACCGACGCGTCGCTCAATCCGGGCAACTCCGGCGGGCCGCTGGTGACGACGCGCGGTGAGGTCGATCGGCATCAACACCGCGATGATCCGCCCGGCGCAGGGCCTCTGCTTTGCGATTGGCATCAACACGGCGCGGTTCGTCGCGTCGCGGCTGATTCGCGACGGCCGCATCCGCCGCGCGCTACATCGGCATCGCTGGCCAGAACGTCGACGTGCCGCGCGCGCTACGCGCGCGCGCGAACCAGGTGGCGATTGCCTCCGGCGTGTTCGCGTGGATTCCGTTGAAAGGGGCAGTCCCGCCGCCGAGGGCCGGGCTTCGACAAGGGCGACATCATTCGTCGCCTTCGGCGAGGTCGCCAGTCACCGGCGTGTGACGACCTGCACCGGGTCCTGGGGAAGAGCAGATCAACGCGGCGGTGGACGTCGCCGTGATCCGCGCCGGACGCCGGCGGACCATCGCGGTCACGCCGATCGAGTCACAGCGAGACTCAGGCCCGCGCCGGATGGCGCGGCGCACCGCATCGGTGCGGTTGGCCGCGCCAAGCTTTCCGCAGATCGCCGCGACGTGGAACTTGACGGTCTGATCGCTGATGCCCAGCCGCGCGGCGATCGGCCTTGTTCGAGAGGCCTTCCGGCGAGGAGCTCGAGCACATCGACTTCGCGCGGCGTGAGAGGATCCTCGAAGGGGCGCGCCGTGAAGGCGCGGCCCCGTCAGGTCCGCAGATCAGGATCGCCTCGGCATCTATCCCGGCCGCGCGGGCATCTGCCATCGTGGTGAACTCGCCGGCGACGGTGAACGACGTATGGTCGATCTCCGCCCGAAGGCGCTCGCGCTCATCAGGCGTTCCGACCAGCAGAAGCCGCACGGTTTGACCAGCCTACAGGACGCGCCGACCGCTCGCCGACGGTGACCGGAACGCTCGGTCGCGGACCCGCCCCGCAGGATGCCCGAGTGTGCTATGGTCTTGCCTACGCGGTCGCCGCCAGCAGATCGAGCAGATCCTCGGGCGAGAGTGACGGCCTGGCCGTCGAGGGACAGGATCACGTCGCCCGACGAGGATGCCCGCCTTCGCGGCCGGTCCGTCACCGCTGACGCCGACGACGAGCAGCGCCTCGCTTCGCCTCGTCGGCGCCGCGCTGTCCGTCGCGGCAGACTGCACCGGCTGGCCGGCGACGCCGATGTAGCCGCGCTTCATGCGGCCATGCTCGAGCAGGTCCTGCGCCGTCTTCCACGCAATCGCGGACGGAATCACCACCGCCAAGGCCCCGGATGGTCGATGCGGTCGTGATGCCGATGAGCGCCCCGGCCGTGTCCACGAACGCGCCGCCGGCAAAGCCGTCGTGCATCGGCGCGGTGGTGCGAATGACCTGATCGATGGCGCGCCGGCGTCCGGTTCGCAGCGGCCCGCCGATGATCGAGACTGATGCCCGGCGCTGGCGGTCAGGCCGTTGTTCAATGACCGCGCGATCGCCAGCGCGATGATGCCCGACGCGCGCCGGCTGTTTCGCCACCGGCGATCGGCAGGAGCCGCGAGCGCCGGCGCCTTCAGGACAGCCAGGCTCGTGGCCGGATCCCAGCCGGCGAGCTCCGCATCCGACCGCGTCGCCCTCCGCGGCGCGCACGCGTATCCCATCACTCGCGTCCGAGCGCCTGGATGGTCGTCGACGACGACGCCTGGCGCGTAGACGACGCCGCTTGCGGCGACGACGGCGGCCCCTGCACCTGGACGACGGACGGGGCAGCGCTGGCTGCGGCATCCGCCGAGTTGATTGGAAATGTCGGTAATGAGCATGCGCCGATGTCTGCGCGCAGAATACGCGCGCTCGCATCACCCGGATGGGGCAGGTTGGTGGTTGGCTCGTTGGTGGTTAGTAGTTGGTCGCTGGTAGTTGTGCCAGGCAACCACCAACGCACCACCAACCAACCAGGCGGTGGTCCGTACGCGCCGTTGCGCAGGTTCTTGTTGAAGAAGTCGATCGTGCGCTGCCACGACAGCTTCGGCCGCCGCCTCGTCGTAGCGCGGCGTCGTGTCGTTGTGGAAGCCGTGATTGGCGCCGGCGTAGATGAACTCCTCGTAGCGGCTTGCCGTTCGCCTTGAGCGCCGCCTCGTAGGCCGGCCATCCCGCGTTGACGCGCTCGTCGAGCCCGCCGTAGTGAATCAGCAGCGGCGCCTTGATCTTCGCGACGTCGTCGGCCTTCGGCTGGCCGCCGTAGTACGGCGCCGACGCGCGCGAGCGAGCGGCACGCCGCACGGCCAGCTGGTTGCACACGCTGCCGCCGAAGCAGAAGCCGACCGCGCCGACCTTGCCGGTTGACTCCGGCGCGCTTCTGCAGCACGCTGACCGCTTCGACGAAGTCCTCGATGATCTTGTTCTGGTCGAGCGTGCGCTGCATCTCGACGCGCCTTGTCGTCGTTGCCCGGGTAGCCGCCGAGCGGCGTCAGCGCATCGGGCGCGAAGGCGACGAAGTTCGCGACGGCGAACCGCCGCGCGACGTCCTTGATGTACGGCGTGAGGCCGCGGTTCTCGTGGACGACGAGCGACCGCCGGCAGCTTGCCGTTCATGCTCGCCGGCTTCGCGAAGTAGCCCTTCATCTTGCCCTGGCCCTTCGGCGAGTCGTAGTCGAGCGTCATCGTCGCGATGCGCTTGTCGGCTTCGGCACCTGCTCGGCCCAGGCGTAGTTCGGGCTGAGCGCCTGCAGGATGGCCGCCGCGGTCATGCCGCCGACCGCGAACTTCGCCGCGCCGTCCAGGAAACCGCGCCGGTCGATCATCCCGTGCACGTAGCGATCGAAGAGCTTCAGAATTTCCGGATGGAAGTCTTTCGCCGTCAGTCGCTGCTGTTCAACCTGCTGTTCCATATACGTCATCTCCTGCATGCAGTCACCAACGACGGGCTTGCCCGCCGAGAGCCCGAAGGGCACGGAGGCTTGCCGCGCCGAAGCCCGAAGGGCTTGGAGGCCGAGGGACAGGGTATCATCCAGCGGACCCCAGACGATGATCCGTCGAGACCGTCTCCTCTTCATCGTGCTTGCGGATAGCCGCGCGCAAAGCGCCGCCGCCCGCCAGCCTGCGGCCCAGCTCGACAACTCCCGGAAACGCGCGGGCCGACGGTCACGGCCGTCCGCGCTCGGAACCGACCGAAACCATCACGTTGGACGGCCGACTCGACGAGGCGGGTCTGGACGCGCGCGATTCCGGCCGGCGAGTTTCAAGCAGCAGATCCCGCGAGACGGGCGAGTCTGCCGACCGAGCGCACCGAAGTGCGCGTGGTGTTCACCAGGACGCGCTCTACATGGGCGTCACCTGCTTCGACGAGCGAGCCGGGCAGGCTGCTCGGCAACACCATGAAGCGCGACGAAGGGCTCGGGAGGCGACGACCGCTTCATGTGGACAATCGACACGTTCCTCGACGCGCGGAACGGGCTACTTCTTCGAGATGAACCCGTCGGGCCTGATGGCCGACTCGCTGATGAGCGTCCGGCGGGCAGACCAACCGCGCAGTGGGACGGCATCTGGAACGCGCGCGTCCGTCCGCAGCGAGATCGGCTGGACCATCGAGATCGAAATCCCGTTCCGCACGCTGAACTTCAATCCCGAGCGCCGACGCGTGGGGCGTCAACTTCCAGCGCACGGTGCGGCGCAAGAACGAGGAGAGCTTCTGGACGGGATGGGGACTCAATCAGGGACTGCAGGATTCGATACACCGGTCTGCTGCTCGGCATCGACGGCGTGTCGCAGGGCCACGGCCTCGAGCATCCGGCCCTACGGCGTCACGTCCGCGCTCGCCTCGCCGGGCCGCGGCAGGACGGCAGACGAGACCGGATGCCAGCGCCGGCATCGACGCGTACTTCACAGCGTGACGCCGGCGCTGCGCGCCAACCTGACCGTCAACACCGACTTTGCGCAGACGGAAGTCGACCAGCGCCAGGTGAACCTGACGCGATCTCGTTGTTCTTCCCGGAGAAGCGCGGGTTCTTCTCGAGGGCGCGTCGTACTTCGACTTCGCGAGCTACGAATCGCAGAATTTCGGCAACAGCCGCAACGTGGCCGTCGTGCCGTTCTTCACGCGACGCGTCGGACTCGACGCCAACGGCGATCCGCAGAAGATCGACCTCGGCGTCAAGCTCACCGGGCAGGCCGGCAGGCAGGACGTCGGCCTCATGCAGATCCGGACCGCGCGCGAGGATGGCACGCCGGGCGAAGACTTCACCGCCCTGCGCGTGAGGCGCAACATTCTGCGGCAGTCGCATGTCGGCGCGCTTGTACCCGCCGCGACGCGCGAGCCCACGAGTCGGCGATACCGCTCGCGTCGCCTCTCGGCACCTTCGACGCGCTGAATACCCTGGGCGCCGACTTCCGCCTCGGCACGACGCGGCTCCGCGGCAACCAGAACCTCTTCGTGACCGGCTACTACCTCACGACGACCAATCCATCAAGAAGGGAAAGAACGGGGCCTGGGGCGCGAACATCGAATGCCCCGAACGATCGGTACGTCGGCCGCTTCAACTACCGCGAGGTGCAGCAGAATTACGACCCCGCGGTCGGCTTCACGCTGCGCAACGGCTACCGCCGATACGCGCCCCAGGCGCGCTTTCAGCCGCAGCCGCGCCGCGTGCAGGGCCGCACGCGGTTCGGCGTGCAGCAGTATCAGTTCGGTGTGTCAGGGGACCTGCAATATCTGACCACGCGGCAACGATCCGTTGCTGCGGCAATGGGACGCCACGGTGTTTCAGGCGAACTTTCAGACCGCAGGATCAGATCCAGGTGCACGTCATCCCGACGTCACGAGCGGCTCGATCGCAACTTCAACATCAGCCGCGATATCACGCTGCCGATTGGCGCGGGTGCGACTACACGCGCTACCGGTTCCAGGCGCGCACGGCAAACAGGCGGATGTTCGCGGTCGAAGCCCAGTTCGAGACGGGCAGCTTCTACTCGGGCGACCGCGATCAGCTCAGCCTCGACGTCGGCATTCGTCCGCGGCGCGGCGTCGTGCTCTTTCTCGACGGCGAGTGGAATCGGATCGAGTTGCCGCAGGGCAGCTTCACGACGCGCCTCTATCGCACGATTCTCGAGACGCAGTTCAACCCGTGGATATCGCTCTCGAACAACGTCCAGCACGACTCGGTCAGCGCGCATCCTCGGCTGGCAGTCGCGGTTCCGGTGGATCATGACGCCCGGCAACGACTATCTACATCGTCTACAACCACAACTGGCTGGACGATCCGGTGCGCGACCGGTTCGAGACGCTGGACCGGCGGGCGGCGTCGAAGATTCTTTATACCTACAGATTCTGAAGGGATCAGGGATCAGGATCAGGATCAGGGATCAGGGATCAGGGATCAAGAACCCGGGTGTAATGACCGTCGCAGTCCGTGGAGCACGCGGCGCAAATGACCTGTGAGCTCGGAGACGGCGCCGAGTTCCTGCAGCCTTCACATATCGCAGGCGCCTCGCAACCTCGATTTGCGTTTCCGCTTCGGCAAGACTCCCCAGTGCCAGCGATACGAAATGCGCGTACGACTTCGTTCCCTGTTGATGGCCTTCGGCAACGTTCGAAGGGATCGAAACAGCGGCTCGACGCAGCTGGGAGCTGAAGACCGTACAGCTCCTCGCGCGGAAATGCTTTGGTCAACCCGTAAATCGCGACGACGAGGTCCATCGCAATCTTCCATGCTTCCAAGGTCGCGATACGACTGAATCGGCATGGCCGAGAGCAGTGCAAGACTCGTGACGGGCGAACTTTCGGCCTGAATCGCATCATCAGTGCGTAGGCCCGATGGAGGGGAACGCAATTACGCGAACGAACCAGCCGAAAATCCTGATCCCCGATTCCTGATCCCTGATCCCCGATCCCTACGCAGTAATCTTCTCCAACGCCCGCCCCGTCGTCGGCGGCGCGAACAGCGCGATGTCCACGATGCAGATCCACAGCGCGGCGGCGATGACGCCGAACATCGCGGTCGGGCCCCAAGCGATCGAGCACGGGCACGAGGACGAACGGCATCGCGCCGGTCGACAGCCGGCTCATGCCGTACGCGGTTCCCGCGGCCGTCGCGCGCGCGAAGGTCGGGAAGATCTCCACCTGGAAGATGTGCAGCGCGTTCGAAAAGATGTTGCTGGTCGGCGGTGTAGAGAAATCCCGATCGCGAGGATGACGGCCGGCGCTGACGCGTAGCCGAGTGCCAGGCCGAAGACGGCTCATCAACGCCGCCGAGCCGACAATGAGCCAGCGGCGATCGACGCGTTCGACGATCGGCAGCGACAGCGCCGAGCCGATCGGGATAGCCGATGAACGGTCAGCGACGTGAACGTCAGCGACGTCACGATCGAATAGCCCTTCGCCGCCAGCACGGTCGGCACGAGCGTGCCGAAGCCGTAGTAGCCGACCGTCTGAAAGACGTGGAAGACGCACAGCATCAGCGTGCGTCCGCGATAGCGCGGCGCCGAAGATCGTCCGGAAGCGGCGCGTGCTCGAGCGATGGCGCTTCGTCCGGTGATCGGCGGCGGCAGCGGGCCGAGACGCCTCGGCCTCGCGCTCCATCCGCGAGACGATCGCGTCGGCCTCCGCCGTGCGGCCGACCGATTCGAGCCAGCGCGGCGACTCGGGCAGCTTCGCGCGCAGCGCCCAGACGATGGCCGCGCCCAGCGACCCGGCGACGAACATCCAGCGCCAGCCGTCGATGCCGAGCGGCTGCCGCGGCACGAGGATCCGCGCGAGAAAGCCGGCCGCCGGGACCCCGATGAAGCCGAGCGTGTACGCCCACGCGGTGTAGCGCCCGCGATGGCGCGCGGGCAGCAGCTCGCTGAGATACGCGTCGACGAGCGGCAGCTCGGCGCCGATGCCGATGCCGGCGAGAAACCGCGTCACGATCAGCATCGGTGACGTTCGGCGCTGAACGCGCCGAGCAGCGTGAAGGCGGAATAGATGCCGAGGTTGACGAGGAACGCCGTTCGCCGGCCGCGCGCGATCGGCAAACCGGCCGAGCAGCGTCGCGCCGAAGAACATGCCGACGAAGCTCGAGGCGATGATCGGCGGCAGCGCCGCGCGCGTGAGATGAAACTGCTGCGTGAGCACGGTGCGCGAGCACGCCCGCCAGGAAGATGTCGAACAGATCGAAGAACGATCCGATGCCCGCGATGATCGTCGCCTGGCGGTGAATCGCCGTCGGCGGAAGGCGGTTCAGCCGAGCGGCAACCGAACCTGAAGAACTCACGGATCCCCGATCCCGGATCCCGGTCTCCGAACGCTATTTCACCGGCAAGTGCAGCGAGAACTCCGTGATCTGGCCGTCGATGTTCGGTGAACCAGTGCGGCACGCCGGCGGGCACCATCATGAAGTCGCCCTTCGACATCTTCTGCGACTTGCCGCCCTCGATGCCCTTGCCGCGCCAGTTGTCGCCCGTGTGCACCCCGTCGATGAGCTTGCCGCCGGTGACGAGCGTCGCGGTGCCGTCGAGCATGACAGAAGAGTTCGGCGTCCTTGTCGTGCAATGGACGCCGGCCTGCGCCGCCGCGGGCGCGCCGAGGCGATGCTCGACGTTGACGTTGAATGGGACCGATCTTGAAGACGGGCACGGAGCCGAGCGGATCCTTCGGCAGCTTGCCGACAGCCGCGCGGCGACATCCGCCGCCGACATGCACACGCCGGCCGTCGTCTCGGGCGTGACGATCTGTTGCGCAAGCGCGGAGTACGGCGAACAGCACGGCCGCCGCCGCCATCGCAGCAGAATCCTTCATCGTTTCTCCTTTGTCATCGGCCTGATGCCGGCGGTGTTGACGCGAATCCGCCACAGGCTGCGGCCGCCGACCATGTGGAGCGTCTTGCTGTCGGCGTCGCCGAACGCGAGGTTCGCGACGCGCTCGGGCGTGACGATCGTGCCGAGGTGCTTTGCCCTGCGGCGAGACGATCCAGATGCCGCCCGGACCCGAGCAATAGATGTTGCCGCTGCGATCGACCTTCATCCCGTCGGTGTTGCCCGGCGTCGTTGCGATCGCCGCCCGTGTCGATCAGCAGCGCGCGGGTTGCGCGATCGTGTCGTCGGCGAGCCACGTCGTAGGCGCGTGATCTTCGTGCCGCCGTTGACGTGCAGGATCTTTTCGTCTGGCGAGAACGCGATGCCGTTCGGCGCCAGCGCCCTGCGGATCCTTGTCGAGCAGCCGCAGCGCGCCAGTCCTTGATCAGGTAGACGCCGTGGAAGGGCAGCTCACGCGCCGGGCTCTCATCGCGGCCGCGCATCCCGCTGGTCGTCTCCGTGAAGTAGATCGCGCCGTCCGACTTCACGACGAGATCGTTCGGGCTGTTGAGACGCTTGCCCGTCGTATTTGTCTGACGAGCGTCGTCCGCGAGCCGTCGCTTCTCGAGGCGCGCGATGCTGCGGTCGGTCATGCGCGGCGATGATCAGCCGCCCTTCGCCGATCGAGCGTCAGGCCGTTGGAGCCGATGAGTCAGCAGGTGCAGCCGGCCGTTGGAATACTGGCCGCCGACGTTGTTCGATGTCGTTGCCCGTGTAGCCGCTCTTGTCGAGGAAGAGCGACAGCTGACCGGCCGGCGTCCACTTGTAAATGGCGTTGGCGGCCATGTCGCTGAAGAGGAGATAGCCGCCGCGCCCTTCATCGACCCAGCACAGGCCCTTCGAGCGGCGCCGAAGTAATCAGCCCTTCAGGAGCTCGGGCCTGCGCCTGGGAGATACCAATGCGTCGAGCGCGGGATCGAGGCGGACAATCGTGTCCGGCCCCGCCTTGTAAGTGCCGGGTCGAACGGTTGCTGGGCGCCGCCCGCGACCGGCAGCGCCGCGATGAGCATCGCGATCGCGACTCTCGTCATCACGAGGCGAATCCTAACACTTGTCTCGCCGAAGCACGGTTCGCCAGGTCGCCGGGCGATTCGACGTCGAGGCGGAGCACTGTCCGCCTGGTCGCCGGGGCGATCCGACGTGCGAAGGCGGATGCACTTCGCGGAAGCATGGCGATCGATCCCCGGGCAGTTGCTCAGGAGCTCATCGACGCGCTACGAGGCGGGCGACCTGCTTCCGCAGACTCTGTCGTCGCGTGAAGGCTTCGACCTCCCGACGGCCATGCGCGGTGGAGGCGGAGCTCGTCGCGGCGGCGACCGAGCGGGCACACTCGTCGTCGGGCGAAAGATGGCCTTCGGCAATCACGCGGTGCTGGAGAAGCTGAAGCTGCGAGACCGTGGCGTGGGCGTCGATGTCACGACGACACCGTGCAACGTGCAGGCGAACGCCGAGGATGCCACGCCCGTCCCCTTCGCCTACGCGCCGAAGCTCGAGCCGGAGATCGTCTTCAAGCTGAAGTCGCCGCCGACCGGCGATCTGGTCCGATCCCGGCGGCGGTGCTCAAGACCGTGGAGTGGCTGTCGCTGGGCTACGAGATCGTCGATTGCCCGTTTCCCGAATGGCAGTTCCAGCCGCCGGATCTCGTCGCGGCGTTCGGGTTCCACGCGGGCCTCGGTCCTCGGCGCGCCGACGATGGTGTACGAGCAGCGAACCGCCGCCTCGCTGGCCGCGCAGCTCGGCGGAGTTCAAGCTGAAACTGTTCAAGAACGACAATGTTCGTCGAGGAGGGCGGCGGAAGAACGTTTTCCGTAGTCCTGCGCTCTGCCTCGGCGAGCTGGCCGCAGCCATCTCGACGTTCGCCGTGGGCCGAACCGCTTCGCGCGGGCGAGCTGATCAGCACCGGGTCGCTGACGACGCCGATGCTGATTGCACCGGGCGAGACGTGGCGCGCCGAGCCCGAGGCTCGACGTCGCGCCGCTCGTGATGAAGCTTTAGGTAAATCCCAAAGGCCAAATCCCAAACCCAAGCCCCAAGGTAGTCTGATGGGCGTTGGAATCTAGAGTTGGCTTTGGGATTTGGATCTTGGGATTTGGGCTTTGGGATTTTGGCTAGGCTGCGGCGCGCGATCGACGGCGGACGACCGTGCCGCGTGGCGTCCACCGCAGGAACGATACTTCGACGAGCGAGTCGATGACCCTGCGCGACGACTCGTGATCGAGGCCCCACAACCTGGCGGCCTGTGGAAGCGTCAGTTGCAGCCCCGGCATCTCGATGAACTCATTCTTCACGCGGTGCACGAGTCGTTGATGTTCCATGCCGGTCCTTGAGCAACAGGCGAGCCAACGCTTCCGGGCAGCGCAGTTGCGATGGATCGCTAATGTTTTCGAGCGGCTCTCTGTGGTGAACGCCGTGCGCGATCGCGGGTTGGCGGCGCATATTCCGACAACATCGCGTAGTTTCACCGATCGACCATACAAAAACGTGGCTTCAACCTTCGACCCCAGTCCGCTCTCGCCGGCGCATCGCCGCCGACGCGGAGGTACGCGACCGCGATCTCGGGTTCGGCTCCGTCATCAGCCGCGACAGCCGGCAGCGTCTCCTCAACCGCGACGGCTCGTTCAACGTCGTGCGCGAAGGGCTCGGCCTGCTCGAGACGATCGCGCCGTATCACGCACCTGCTGACCATCTCGTGGGCGGGTTTCATCGGCTTCGTCACGGCGCTGTATCTCGTGCATGAACCTCGCTGTTCGCGGTGCTCTTCGTGGCGTGCGGCCCCGAGCGCGCTGGCCGGTCCCGGCAGCCACATGCTCGGCGGCCGCTTCAGCCAGGCGTTCTTCTTCAGCATCCAGACGTTCGCGACGATCGGGTACGGCCAGATCGGTCCCAACGGACTTGCCGCCAACGTGCTCGTCACGGTCGAGGCGCTCGTCGGGCTGATGTATCAGGCGCTGGCCACCGGGCTGCTCTTCGCGCGCTTTCGCGCGCCCGACCGCCTCGATCGTCTTCAGCCGCCACGCCATCGTCGCGCCATGCGCGGGGATCCACGTCGCTGCAGTTCCGGATCGCGAATCGGCGGCGGCGCAACGAGATCGTCGCAGCTCGAGGCGCAGGTGCTGTTCACCGCGTTCGAGCCCAACGACGACGGGCAACTGGTTCGCAGCTATCGCCTGCTGCCGCTCGAGCGGAACAAGGTGACGCTTCTTCCCGCTGTCGTGGACGATCGTGCACCCGATTGACGAGCAGAGCCCGCTGGCGGGGAAGATCACGCGAGGATCTCGAGCGTGAGCAGGCGGAGATCCTCGTGCTGCTGACCGGTGTCGACGAGACGTCCGAGCAGACCGTGCACGCGCGGACGTCCTACCGCGCGGACGAAATCGTCTGGAACGCGCGGTTCCGGTCGGTATTCCGCGGCGAATCGCCGTCGCACCGGTGCTGTCGGTTGACGTGCAGCCGGTTGAACGATATCGAGCGACTGTGAATGGGCTGGGACGATCTCAAGCAGCACGTCGGCGGAATTTCTCCACGGCTATTTCGTCTCGGAGTATGAGCGGAAGCTGCGCGAGCAGTTCGTCGATCTCAACGACCTGTTCATGCTCCAGTGCTTCATGGAGCTCGTCGGGCCTGCCGAACCCCGCGGCGATCTATCTGCTCGACGTCTACCCGTTCTTCCTCGAGGAGTTCCACACCTGGCACCGGCGCATGGGCATGGACCGCTCGCCAATCGGCAGCATGCCGTGCTGCTGAAGAAACCCTCGACTTCGCTCGGGACAAGCGCATCCTCTTCTTCGGCGGCAAGGGTGGCGTTGGCAAGACGACCGTGCGCGTCGGCGGTGGCGCTGGCGGCAAGCCGCGCAGGGCAAGCGCGTGCTGCTCGTGTCGACGGATCCGGCGCACTCGACCTCCGATATCTTCGAGAAGCCGTTCAGCGCGGACGAACGCGAGAATCTACCCCGGGCTGATGCGGCATCGAGATCGACGCCAACCTCGAGGCGCGCCGCTACATCGACAACGCGAAGGCGGGCATCGCGCGCATGTTCAGTCACGCGGTCGCGAAGCGAAGCGGAGCGGCAGATCGAGCTCGGCGTCGGCGATGCCCGGCGTCGAGGAGGTGGCGCTCTTCGATCGGATCGGCGATCTGATCGTCGAGCGGTTCGACGCCTACGACCTGCTCGATTTTCGATACCGCGCCGACCGGTCACACGCTGCGTCTGCTGCGGATGCCCGAGCTCGTCTCCGTCGTGGATCACGGCGCTGCTCGAAGCGGCGCCGCGCGCTGCTCTCGCTGAACCAGGACATCGACCAGGTGCGCCTCGCGCCGGAGGCGATCAACCCGGACGACGATCCGATCCTGAAGACGCTCGAGGCGCGGCGCGAGAAGCTGGAGCAGGTCCGTGCGCGCCTGATGCAGCACAACTTCACCGGCTTCGTGCTGGTCGTCATTCCCGAGCGGCTGCCGATCGAGGAGACCGCGCGCGCCGCCGAGATTCTTCGCGAGTCGAACGTGAACGTGTGTGGAGTGGTGGTGAACCGCGTGCTGCCCGCGGACGATCTCGAGGGCGATTTCTACCAGTCGCGGCGGGCAGCAGGAGCAGATCTACGTTGACGGAGATCAGGCAGCGCTTTTCAGCCTACCCGCTCGTCGTGGGTGCCCAGCTGGCGACCGACGTCTACGGGCTTGGAGAACCTCGAACGCATCAGCTCATCTGCTCGATGCGCGAGTCGGAATCCCCGATGTAGTGGCCCGGCGACGACGGCGACGATGAATCCTGCGAAAACAAAGAAGCACCATAGTGATGATCAGTTCACCAGTTATATCGGTTCGCTACGTCCGTGGCTGCAGAGCGTGCGGGCGAGAAATGTCAGCGGTTCCGACGCCTCGACCGACCCGATCGCCGACCGCGGTGGCTCGGGCGCGACGATCACGGGCGGCAACGACTGGCCGAACGTTGGGGAAAAGTGGTCGACGGGGCCCGTGCCCGACCCGGGCGTGGCGAGCCACGAGAGCGAATAGCCGATGGCAACCGCGCCGACGATGCCGGCGAGCTGCTTTCTTCTGGAGATCGGAACCATGTCACCTCGGTCCATAGCAGCCGCGATGCCAGGGTCTGAACCGCGAAAACGCCTTCAAATTTCAGGGCATTCCGCACGCTTCGTTTCAACTTTGACCGATGTGCGGTGAGCGGTCGCGCACGCCTCGGCCAGTGCGCCAGGCACGCTCGTCAGCGTCCTCCGATACGGAGGGCGGGTTCCTGCTATCCTTCACGTTGATGATTCGCGCCCTCAGGCGCGCTCGTCTTGCGCCGCTCGCCGCCGCCGTCGCGCTGTTTGCGACGATGCCGATCACCGTCTCGTCGCTCCTGCACGACGAGAGGGACGACGTGCTCTGCAACCCGGCCGTCGTTGTCCACGACGCCGAGCGCGCACCACGTCGGCGCCGCGGAGACTGCGCTCCCCGATTCACAGCACTGCGTGCTCTGTCACGCGCTCCAGTCGCTGCGCGCGGTCTCGGCCGGCGCTCCGCTTCGCCGGCTCCCGCGGTGGACGTGCGCCTGGTGACGGGCGCGTCGTCCGCCGCCATCCACGCCCTCATCGTCTCGAATCGTCCGGCCCGCGCGCCGCCCTCCGCGTAACTCCTCGTCCAACTTCAACGATAGGGGCGCGGACCTCGAGGTCCGCGGGAGGACTTATGCGAGCGATTCATCTCGCGTGTGCGGCATTCATGGTCGCCACGCTTGTCGCGGCACCGACGCGACGCGGCGGCACAGGCCGCCGATCAGGCCCAACAGATTCAGCAGCAGATCGACCAGCTGCGGCGGGAGTTCAACGATCGCCTGAGCGCGCTCGAAGCGCAGATGGCGACGCTTCAAGCGGCAGGCGGCGACGCCAGGTGCCGCCCCAGTCCTCTACCTGCCCCACCCGCCACTCGAAGTTGGGCAGGGCGGGCGCTTGACCAACGCCAAGGTGTTCAATCCCGACATGGCGGTGATTGGCGACTTCCTCGGCGCCGGCGGGCAGGAACACGGTGAATCCGAGCCCGGCGCTCGAGATGCACGAGTCGGAGGCGTCGTTCCAGGCGGTCGTCGATCCGTATGCCCGCGCCGACTTCTTCATCTCGTTTGGCGAAGAGGGCGTGGGCCTCGAAGAGGGCTTCCTGACGCTGACCGAACTGCCGGGCAAACTCCTGATGCAGCGTCGGGAAGATGCGAGCCGCGTTCGGCAAGGTCAACTCGCTGCACAACCACGTGCTGCCGTGGACCGATCGTCCGCTGGTGAACAGCAACCTGGTTGGCGGCGAAGACGGGCATCGACGACGCGGGATTCTCGGTTGCGCGGCTGATCCCCGCCGGTCCGGTGTTTCTCGAAGCGACCGGGCAGGTGTTCCGCGGCGACTCAGGCGAGTCGCTCTTCAGGTCGAGCAAGCGCGGCGACCTGAGTTACGTCGGCCACCTGCGCGGCGTACCACGACCTCGTCGGAATCGACCAACGTCGATCTCGGCGCGTCCTATTCGTACGGCCACAATCCCGCGGGCATCGTCGGCGGCGTCGATCATCGGCCGTTTCACGACCAAGCTCTTCGGCGTCGATGCGACGCTGCGATGGCGTCCGCTGACGCGCGCGATTTACCACCAGTTCGTCGGGCGCAGCGAGAGTCATCTGGAGCGATCGCGAGCAGTTCGGCGGGCGGCAGCGGAGCGATGGCGACTACGCGTCGGGCGACTACCAGTTCGCGCGACGCTGGTGGCTGTCGGCGGGCGTTACGACCATCCGGATCGCGCGGACGACTCGATGCTGCTCGATACGGGCGGACTCGGCCGTGCTGACCTACTGGCCCAGCGAATTCAGCCAGGTGCGCGGCCAGTATCGGCACACCGACTACGCGGACGGGCCGACGCGAACGAGCTGCTGTTCCAGTTCCAGTTTTCCATCGGCGCCCATGGCGCGCATCCGTTCTAGGTATCGGTATGGCATCAGGTATCAGTTCGGCTGCTCGTCGGAAATGCTTATGAGAATGTTCAACTGCTTCGCGTTCGTCCTCGCGTTGCCTCTGGCGCCTTCGCCCAGGGCAAGTTGAACGTCGTCACGACCACGGAGGATCTCGGTCGCTGGCGCGCGAGATTGGCGGCGACAAGGTGTCGGTGACGGCGCTCGCGAAGGGCTACCAGGATCCGCACTTCGTCGATCCGAAGCCGAGCTTCATCCTCGCCGTGAGCCGCGCCGACGTGCTGATCGTCGTCGGCCGCGAGCTCGAGATCGGATGGCTGCCGCCGCTGCTCAGCAGCAGCCGGAACAGCGAAGATCCAGCCGGGCGCGAACGGGCTATCTCGATGCGTCGCTGAACGTGCGGATCCTCGAGATTCCAACGGGCCAGATCACGCGCGCGATGGGCGACGTGCATCCGCTCGGCAACCCGCACTACTGGCTCGAGCCGGGCAACGGGCGCCGGATCGCGCAGGCGATCCGCGACAAGCTGAGCGAGAACTGCGCCGGCCAACGCGGCGTATGTTCGCGCAGCGCTACACCGACTTCGACATGCGCCTGGCCGCCGCCGAGAAGCGCTGGGACGCGACGATGGCGCCCTACAAGGGCACGAAGATCGTCACGTATCACCGCTCGTGGCCGAACTTCATGGAACGCTTCGGCCTCGACGTCATTGGCTACGTCGAGCCGAAGCCCGGCATTCCGCCGTCGCCCGTCGCACACCATCGAAGTGATCGACGACATGAAGGCGGCAGGGCGCGAAGCTCATCGTCGTCGAGCCGTATCTCGATCTGAAGACGCCGCAGGCGATTGCCAATCAGGTTGGCGGCAAGGTGCTGGTGCTGGCGCCGTCGGTCGGCGGCGCCGAAGGAAGCGACCGGACTACATCCAGCTGTTCGAGTACGACGTCAACCTGCTGTCGGCCGCGCTGAAGCAGGTGACCGGAAAGTAGGCGCACGTGGACTGGACGATCTTTCAGTTTCTCGCCCCGGCGATCGCCGCGAGCCTGATCATCGCGGGCATCCACGCGTATCTCGGACTGCATGTTGTCGAGCGGGGGTCATCTTCGTCGACCTCTCGCTCGCGCAGATCGCGTCGCTCGGCGCGGCGATCGCCGTCTGGCAGGGTTACGACCGCACGCACGATCCGACGATCTACTGGATGAGCCTCGGCTTCACGTTGATTGGCGCGTTCATCTTCGCGATGGTGAAGGGCCACGAGGCCGACATTCCCGCAGGAAGCCATCATCGGCATCTCCTACGCGGTCGCGTCGGCCGCGGTCATCCTCACGTTGAGCAAGGCGACCGGCGAGGCCGAGCATCTGCAGAACATGCTGCGTCGGCAACATCCTGTCCGTGCAGTGGCCGGAAGTCGCAGCTGACCGGCGCGATCTATCTCGCGATCGGCATCTTCCATTACATCTTCAGAAAGCGCTTCCTCGAGATCTCGATCGACACCAAGGCGGCGGCCGCCCGCGGCGTGCCGGTCCGGCTCTGGGATTTCCTCTTCTACGCCTCGTTCGGCTTCGTCGTGACGCGATCCGTCGCCATCGCCGGCGTGCTGCTGGTGTTCTGTTACCTGATCGTCGCCGTCGGTCGGCGGCATGCTGTACCCGCGCACATCGGACGACGCCTCGCGATTGGCTGGATCATGGGCGTCGTCGTATCGATGCTGGGCATGTATCTGTCGGTGCAGTTCGATCTGCCGACGGGCGCGACGATCGTGTGCACGTTCGGCCTCGTGCTCGCGGTGATGGCCGCCGTGCGGCCGCTGCTGCTTCGCCTAGGAAATCATTCCGCCGCCATCGATACAACAGCGTGCTGCCGGTGGTGAACGGGTTGGTCATTAGCATCAGGATTGCGTCCGCGACGTCTCCTGCCTGACCGACGCGTTTGGCCGGGAGCGTCGCGGCGGCATGATCCAGCATCGCCTTCTCTTCCTGTCAGCTGGCGTCGCCGCGCGAATCGGTGTGTCGATTGCCGTCCAGAAGCGAGTTCAGGCGTCTGGCGCGGCACCGGTGACAGCGCGACGCGCGACGGCCATGACGCTACGTGGCGCGATCGCGCGACCGGCGGTCCTTGCGCCGCCCCAGCTTGTCGAGCAACCACGATGATCAGGGACACGAGCAGTGGATGCCGGAAGTGATGATGCCGAACGCATTGACCATCACCTCTTTCTCCGATCAACCACAGCGCCGGCCAGACAAAACCGATCCACGCGATGACGTTACCAGCAATCAGCCTCGAACGAAAGCCGATGGTCGCGCGACGACACTGGCTCAAGACCAGAGCCGTCACCACGAGATTGGCGAGCGCACGCAGCGTGTCACTTCGAGCGCCGTCTGCCGCCGCGGTTTCAATCGTACCATCGTCACGGTTGTGGGCATTGCCAGCGACATGCCGTCACCAGATGCGCCGGATCCCCCAGTGAACGCCTGTTGTTCGCGACGCAATTCTGCACAACCTCGCGGCGTCCGAAATTGCAATTTCACAACGTTCTGGCATGGCCGCCGACCCTCGAACAGGGGAAATCATCCCGCCGCCGTCGACATACAACGCTGCCGGTGGTGAACGGGTTCGTCATGCGAGTACATCAGGATTGCGTCTCGCGATGTTCCGGCCTGACCGACGCGTTTGGCCGGGGCAGCGTCGCGGCGGCAGCGATCCAGCATCACCAGCCTTCTTCCCGTCAGCTGGCATCGCCGCGCGAACCGGTGTGTCGATCAGCCCCGGCTGAGATCGGTGTGTTCTGCTGCGCACTGAGCAGAGCTGACAGCGCGAGGCCCCGACCGAGGCTTTCGAGCGCCGCGTTGATGCGAGTCTCCGCAGCAGCAGCGTCCTTGTTCGGCCGCTGGCTGAGAAAGTCTGACACGAGCGTCAGCGATCCCTCCGGCGGATGCGGCGAGCCGGCGGTCTGTACGGCCGTCCAGAACTTCGCGTTCAGGCTGCTGCCGTAGGCGTCCTGCAGCGAGAGTTCCTGCAGGCCGGCCGATCGTCCGGCGGCCACCTGAGACGACGATGCGATCCCATTCAGGGTCCTGGAGAAGAACGCCTCGAGCGCAGCGTCGTTGGTGGTGGGCCGAGCGCGGCGCCGACGGCGCCGTTGCCGACCTGGGCGACTGCGGCGTTCACCTGGTCGCTCGATCGCGACGCCAGCGTCACCTTCGCACCCGCGCTGGCCGCGGCTTTCGCGGTCGCCAAACCCGATTCCCGAGCTTCCCCAACACCAGCACACGCGATCCCGACAGCGAACGTCCCATTCGAGTCTCCTTTGGAGCGGAATGGCGAATTAGATCAAGGGCCGCCCTGAAGCGCGGCCCCTACGTAGCCATGCAGCCGAAGTTCTTCAAGACCGCGCGCGAGTTCGAACGATGGCATGGCCGCCAACCATCGACCGAGACGCTGCTGCTCGTCGGCTTCTACACGGTCGCGTCCGAAACCGAGCGTGAAATTTCCAGAGGCGCTCGACGCGGCGCTGGCGCACGGATGGATTGACGGTCTCCGGCATCGCGTTGCTCCGATGTGCACACCGTGCGATCTCACGCCGCGGAAGAAGTGACAGCTTCTGAGCGCGACGAATACGAAGCGCGCACTCGAGCTGACTGAAGGAGCGCCGGAATGAGATCCGGCCGGTCTGGCGTAGGCGTTCAAGGCGGACGAGGGGCGCACGCAGCGCCACCACGCCGCGCGCGACAATCCCACGCTCGACGCCGCGTCGCTGCGCGCGCGTTGAAGGCCGACAAGAAGGCGTACGCGTGCTTTGAGGCGCTGCCGCCCGGTGGAAGCGGCTCTACATCGTTCCTGGATCACGAGCGCGAAACGTGAAGCGACACGCGCGCAGCGGCTGGCGGTCGTGATCGAGCGCGCTGCCGTGCGGGCAAGCGCATCGATCCTCCGCGTCCTCTCAGTCGGGACTCGAGAACACGCCGGCTGCGTTTTCCGGTCTGAACCAGATCACCGCGGCGACGGTGAGCGCCGGCAGCCGCGATGACAAACGCCATCGCCGTGCCGAGCGGCATCCCGCGCTGCTGCAGCAGGCCGATGAAGGTCGGGCGTCACCGATCCGATCGCCGCGCCGGTGTGATACGCGAGGCCCGGGCCCGACGCCGCGGACGATCGTCGGGAAACGCTCGGTCAGATACGTCGGCGCCATGCCCCAGATGCCGATCCCGCACAGACGCCCATCACCACCGCGCCGAGCCACATCATCGTGTGGCTCGTCGCCAGCGTGAAGAGCGGGACCGCGGCGACGCCGAGCACGCGCGGCGAGTGTCACGGCGCCGCGGCGGCCGAGACGCCGATCGGAAATCCATCCCCACACCGGGATTCCCGAGCGCCTGTCCGAGGTTCAGCGTCACGAGATAGGCGAGCGGCTCGATGCCGCGCGAGCGCAGCAGCGTCGCGCTACCAGAACGTGATCGCGTAATACGAGAACATGAACGCGGTCATCAGCGCGGCGCACTGCAGCGTCGTGCCGATCAGGTCGCGTTGAAACAAACGGACGATCGGCGGTCGCTCGACGCGGCCGCTCGCGGCGCATCGAGCCGCTGCCGCTCGAGCCAGACGGGACTTTCGCGCACGCGCGCGCGCAATCCACGGCACGAGCAGCACGGGCACGATGCCGACGCTGAACATCACCCGCCAGCCGAGATCGCCGCGCGCCGCTGAACATCGGATAGATGTAAGCGGAACGCGAAGGCCGCGAGGATGAATCCCCACGCGAAGCCGCCCTGCAGCAGCCCCGACGCCGCGCCGCGAAGATGCGCCGGCCAGTGTTCGAGCGTCAGCGGCATGCCCGCGGCCCACACGCCGCCCATGCCGATGCCGAAGAGCGCGCGCAGCGCGAACAGCATCGTGTACGACGTCGAGAAGCCGCTGAGGAACGCGAAGATCGACAGCCAGAGGATCGACAGCATCAGCGGCAGCTTGCGTCCCCATTTGTCCGCCATCGTGCCTGAGACGACGCCGCCGACCAGACGCGCATCACGAGCGTCACGGTGCCGAGCAGCGCCGGCGAGCACCGCATCAACCGCGAACGTCTTCTGAATGTCGATGAGGATGAAGGTGAGGACCGTGAAGTCGAAGCCGTCGAACATCCAGCCGAGGAACGTGGCGATGAAGGCGCGCTTCTGGTCCGTGGTAAGCGCGCGCAGTCCGTTGGTCGTTGGTCGTTGGTCGATATTGGTCTGCACCGGCGACCTTTACCACCAACTACCAACCACGAACTACCAACTACCAACGAGGTAAAATGCCGCCTTCCCGATGCAATTCTTTATCTGGCTCCAGGACACCCCATTCGCGCATTGGGTCGCCAGCGATCCATCGCTGCTGGCCTATCCGACGATCCTGACGCTCCACACCGTCGGCATGGCGATCGTCGTCGGCACCTGCGTCGGTCATCGATCTGCGGCTCGCTCGGCATCGGCGGGCGACGTGCCGCTGGCCGCGCTCGCGCGGCGCGCCGCGGCTCGTGTGGACCGGCTTTCTCATCAACGCGGCGACCGGTCTCGCGCTGTTCACGACGGACGCGGAGCACAAGGCGGTGCAGACGGTCTTCTTCGTGAAGCTGTCGCTGATCTTTCTCGCGCTCGGCCGTCTACGCGCGACTCCGGACAGCTCGTCTTCCGCACCGCTTCGCCGCAGCTGTCGCCGATCTCCGAGCGAGGTGAAAGCGCTGCGGCGATTCTGTCATTGATTCTCTGGACCGGCGCCACGGTCGCCGGCCGTCTGATGGCCTATCTCCTGTGACAGCTCCCGCGCTGGATCCTTCTCGTCGAATTCATCCGCAGCACGCGCATGTCGGAGATCTTCCGCAACGAGGTCGCATGGCTTTGGCCGCTCTGCGAGAGCCTGCACTTCATCGGCCTGTCGCTGCTGATCGGCGCCGCCGGCTTCTTCGACCTCGCGCCTCCTCGGCTTCATGAAGGGCGTGCCGCTCCGCTCGGCCAAGCGGTTCGTCCCGTGGGCCATGGCTGGCTTTGCCGTGAACCTGCTCACGGGGCTCATCTTCTTCATCTCGCAGCCGCAGCAGTACGCGACCAACCTTGCGATGTGGTTGAAGGTGCTGTTCCTGTTCGTGGCAGGTATCAACGCGATGCTGTTCGAGACCTCGTTACAGCGACCGCCTGATGGCGCTCGAGCCGGACGCGGACATGCCGCTGTCGCGCGAAAGTGATCGGCGCCGTTTCGCTGATTTCGTGGTTTGCCGTGCTGTATTTCGGGCCGGATGCTGCCCTACCTGGATCCGAATCCGCAGTCGGGCGTGACTTCAATCCCAACCTCCAACTCCCAATTCCCAAGAGGTTCTTCTTTGGGAGTTGGGCGTTGGGAGTTAGGGTAGCTGCTGGGGTAAAATACGCACACCTCGTAGGAGGTCTATATCTATGATGCGTAAGCTCTTGGCTGGTCTCGCGGTCGCGAGCGTCGCTCGCGATTGCGGCTCCGCGCGTGCGCCGCTGGCACATCACGCCATGCAGGCGGAGTTCGACCAGAACAACGTCGTCGTCATCTCAGGTGTGCTCAAGAAGGTCAACTGGGTGAACCCGCACGTGAACTTCCTGCTGGACGTCACCGAGCCGGATGGCAAGGTGACGACATGGACGCTGGTGCACGCGGGCCCGAATCAGCTGCGCGCCGCCGGCCTCAGCGATCGCGACTTCTTCCAGGTCGGGCAAGAACTACTCGCGCCAGCCTCGCGCTCGCGCGCAACGGCTCGCCGCGCGGCTATGTCTTCACGATCAAGACGCCCGACGACAAATTCATCTACCTGACGTTCGGCGCGGTCGGCTCGGATCCGTTGAACAAGGACGGCAAGGGCGGGCTTGGCAACGGGCACCCGACCACGTTTCCAGAACTGATGCACCGGCAGGTGTCAGGTGTCAGGTATCAGGTTTCAGGTGTCGTGGTCAGGTATCAGGTTTGAGGTTTGAGGAGACAGGCATGAGGCGCCGTGTGCTTCGTTACGGCTTGACGGCTGCCGCGTTCGCGGCAAGCCGCATGGATGTCCACATCGCAAGCCTCGCGCGCAGCGCGGTGGCGCTGGCGCCAGACGCCGCCAGAACGCCAGGCTCGCCGATGCCGACGCCGAAGCTGGCCGACGGCCATCCGGACCTGAGCGGCCGCTGGGGCGGCGGAGGTGGCGGCGGCGGCAACGCCGCGACGACGCTTCGACGCGAAGGGCAACTACCACAACCTCCGCAACGATCGGAAGGGCAGCCCGGTCAACCAGGAGCGCGATTCGGGCCTCTCGGCCAGCGCTTCATCGAAAACCTTCCGCAGTCAAGCCGGAATACTGGGACAAGGTGGACTACCTCGACGTGAACGGCAACGTGCGAGGACACCAACTTCCACTGTTTCCCGGCAGGCGTGCCGCGCATGGGACCGCCGACGAAGATCATGGCGACGGCCGACCGAGGTCGTGTTCCTCTACAACCAGAAGAACACGTGGCGCCTGATTCCGACTGAACCGTCCGCACGATCCGATCAATTCGAGAGGATCAGAGCTACATGGGCGATTCGGTCGGGCAAGTGGGAAGGCGACACGCTCGTGGTCGACGTCACCGGCTTCAACGACGAGACGTGGCTCGAGTGGCCCGGCTACTTCCACACGAACAAGATGCACGTCATCGAGCGGCTGCGCCGCGAGGGCAACGTGCTGCACTACCAGGTGACCGTCGAGGATCCCGACGTGCTGATGCAGCCGTGGGTGATGGACGAGCGCGTGCTGCGGCTGAATACCGCGCCGATGGTGCAGGTTGAAGATCCGCCGTGCGTCGAGACCGATTCGGCGCGAACCTGTATACGAAGGAACGCGGGTAGGGGCTTCAGGCCGGGATCCGGGATCCGGGACTCGAAGAAGTTCACGTAGAGGCGACGCCAGCCGGCCCTTCTTTATGGATCGCCAACACCATTGGAACGCCGTCTACGGCACGAAAGGCGAGCGGGACGTCAGCTGGTTCGAGGCGTCTCCCGCCGTTTCCATCGAGATGATCGAGGCGCGCGGGCCTGACACGCTGAGACATGCGTGCTCGACGTGGGCGGCGGTGATTCACGCCTGGTCGATGTCCTCCTCGCGCGCGGCGTGACCTGCGTCGCGGTGCTCGACGTCGCGCGGGCGGCGCTCGAGCGCGCGCAGGCGCGGCTCGGTGAGTCCGCGTCCGCGGTGACATGGATCGAAGCCGACGTCACGGGCGGACTGGTCGTGGAAGCCCGCGGACATCTGGCACGATCGCGCCGATCTTTCATTTCCTGACGTCTGCCGGCGACCGCGCGAGATACAAGGAACGATTGAGTGCGGGACTGAAGGCGGGCGGTTCCGCCATCATCGCGACGTTTGCGCCCGAAGGACCGGAGAAGTGCAGCGGCCTGCCCGTGGTCCGCTATTCGCCGGAAAGCGCTCGCGTCAGCGCTCGGCGATCAGTTTGTGCTCGTGGATTGCCGGCGCCATTTGCACACGACGCCGTGGGGCGCTACCCAGGCCTTCCAGTACTCGCGGTTCACCAGGCGCTAGCGTTTCGTTTTCAGCGTGGTCGCGAACTCAACGGGGTTTCGACGCGGATGCCGTAGCGGAGCGCCGCGAGAAAAATGGCGACGATTGTCCGTGACGACGACCGTCGCACCCGCGGCTCGGGCTGTTTCGGCGATGTGCGCGTCATAGATACGGCCACCGGCAATGTGGTCACGCGCGGCCGCTTGCAGCATCGGCAGGCGGCCGTCCGCCGGTAGATCGTGAACCGCCAACCTGCCAAACACTTCTTCCTGCAGCAGGAGGCACGCGTCGGACGGCGTCACCCCTGAACTCCGGCGGCAGCCTCGTCGCGACGGAAAAGAATTCCAGGCAGCAATGCCAGGCGGTCGCTGCCTCCTGAATGCGTCGCTCGGCGACGGCGTGCATGACGGATTGCGATGGCGCGCTCTGAGGGCCGAAATCAATGAGACCCGCAAGGATGACGCTGGTGTCGAGGAATACGCTCATCCCTGGACTCGCTGGTGATGAACCTGAGACCGCTCGGGGATGATGCTGAGCCTGTCGAAGCATCACGGCCAGCGGTTGCGTTCTTCTTCGATCAGCGCGGCGACGTCGACGGATGGTCTGTTGTCGGCAGGCACGGACGGCCGGGCGACGAGTCGCCGTCCGACTTTCACGAGTTTCGGGCCGCTCGCGACCCGTTCGAGCCTGATCCCGATCTCGTCGCTCGTAATCTCGAGCTCCGCGCCCGGAGACAGGCCCGCGCGCTCCCTGATGGCGGCTGGAATCACTACCCGACCTGCCTTGTCGATGGTAGTTCGCATACCATCAATATACCATCGCCGCGAACCCGCGAACCCGCGAACCCGCGAACCCCGATCCCCGATCCCCGATCCCCGATCCCCGATCCCTGATCCTCGATCCCCGATCCCTAGTCCCTATATCGGATCGAATTCGTCGCGCCCCGCCATCGCGACGCCGACCGGCGTCAGCGCGTGCAGCACGTCGATCGTCTCTCCGTGATACTCGAGCACCTCTGACAGACGCTTGCAGCACTGCGGCGCTTCGTCCGCGCCGCCGCCGCGCAGTTCGACGCCCTGTGCCTTCAGCGTGTCCTGCCACGTCGCGCCAGTTCACCTTGCCCGGCTTCACGCACGTGCACGCCCTTCCACTTGCCCTTCGCTTCCATGCGGCCCATCACGCGTCCCGCGCCGTGCACGGTCGAATAGAGCGCCTGGCGCGATGCGGGCGATTCCTTCCCGCGAATGATCACCGCATCGTCACCCATCGACCCTCCCACGAAACCGAGCTGTCCTGGAACGCGGGCGTCGCGCCTTTGCGGACGACGAGCCACTGTCTGGCCGTCGTGCTCTTCCCACCAGGCGAAGTTGTGGATGGTTGTGGACGCGGCAGTTCGTCGCGCGCGCCGAGGATGCGCAGCACGCGGTTGACGACCCAGTCGCGGCCGGCATGCGCATACTCGCCGGCGACGTTCATCGCCGCGAGGTAGGCGTCGGCGAGCGGCGTTCCGAGCGGAATCGTCGCGGGCCGCGCGTCCATGCTGTCGTTGACGCGGTCGCCCCATTTCCTGCGTGGCCGCCAGCGCCAGAAATCCCGATGCGGTCTTGTGGCCGAAGCCGCGCGAGCCGAAGTGCACGCCGACCCACAGCCGTCCGTCGGCGCGGTCCTCGAGCAGATCGACATAGTGATTGCCGCTGCCGACGGTGCCAAGCTGCGACCTCGCGAGCGAGAGCAGCGAGCGCTGCTCCGCGACCGCGGCTGTGGGCGATGGAATCGAAGACCGCGGCGTCGCGAATCGGCTCGTCGTTCCTGCGGCCGACGCCGAACGAGATGATGTTCCAGATCTCGTCCATCACGCTGCGGATCCTCGAGGTCTGACGCCTGCAGGTTCAGTGCGGACGGCGCAGTTGCCGCACGCCGATGTCGTAGCCGACACCTGCGGGCATGACGACCGATTGCGAGGCAGAGACGCCGCCGATGGGCATCGAGTAGCCCTTGTGGTGATCGGCACAGAGCACGCCGCGTGCTTCCTCGCCGCCGGCGTCGAGGGGCAGCGATCGATCTGGGCCCGCGCGCGTCTTGCTCGACGGGACCGAAGGCGATCAACTCATGTGTGGCGGACATAGAGGAAAGGCGATCTACGCCGGGTCCGCCTTCGCACGGCACCGGATAGCTCGGCGGAACCCGGCCTGATGTACGGTGTGGGTGCCGAGAGGCGACCGGTGCCGCCGCCTCTCGGACCCGCCGTCAATTCATCGTCTCAATTCACCGCGAAGCAGTAGAACAGCCCGTCGCCGCCCGTGGACTTGATTTCATCCTGGCTGCAGCCGGCGGTGTCGTGGGCGGAGTTCCACGACGACCTCGGTCACGGGATCGTTGCCACTGCGATCGAAGCGGCCGACGCGCGCCTTGCCGGACATCGGGAAGTAGCGCACCCAGTTAGCCGCAGGTCGTGTTCGCTGAGTCCGAACCCGGATACGCCAACCCGTCAGGCTGCGAGCCGGTCAGGATGTCAGTGCTTGTTCGGCGGCGTCGCCGCGCCCCGGCAGCATCTCGCCCTTTTCGGTGAGGGGCCGTGTCCTTCTCTGATGTTGTTCCTGTCGCTGTGGAGGTCGGCGACGCTATTGGGCGAATGAGCGCGCCCTTCGCAGCGTATGCGGGACCGTTGCCGATCCGCTCGCGCGCGTTGACGGTCGGGTGACCGGCCGAACCGTTCTCGCTCAGGTAGGCGTGCCAGGTCTTGTTGCCGGCACCGGCAGCCATCGCCAGCATCTGGCACTGCCGATCTGCCCCGAGCAGCCCGCCGAGGTTTCCACCCTTGCCCGGACCGACAGCTGGTGGCGAAAAAGCTCATCGAGGTCGCGGGTTGCGCTCTGCTGGGCGAAGGCCATACCGGGGCCACGATCAGGCCCGCCGCCAGGCACCACGTGCGCGCCGGGTTCATTGCGATTCTCCTCTCCAGAAACGGACACGGGAGTGTAACCTGAGCGCAGTTCCCTGAGGAGGAGATATGTCGGAGTATTCGCTCGGAGTTCTGGCAGTGGCCGCGATGTTCCTGATGACGATCGCTCCCGTCACCGGGCAGAGGAACGGCGGCGCCGCCGAACCTGCCGGACGGTCCGGGCAAGGACGCCGTCGCGCAGGAGTGCACCAGCGTCACGGCGTGAACAACATCACCAATTCGTGGGGCGCCACGAAAGCCGATTGGCGGCAGACGTTCGACTCGATGGTGAAGCTGCCGGACCGACCGCGCGGAGATCATCGCCACCTATCTCGCGGCGCACTTCCCGGAGAAAGCGGATCGGCCGAAGACAGTCGTCGTGCCCGGTGACCTGAAGGTCAACATCAGGGAATGGGTTGCGCCGACGCTCGGTTCGCGCCCGCACGATCCGCAGGCCGCGGCTGACGGCAACCATCTACTGGGCCGGCATGTGGGGCAACGTGGATCCGGCCACGTCAGATCCGAAGACCAACGCGATCAAAAGAGTATCCGCTGCCGACGGTGAGGACCGGTCCGCAACGGCCTGACGATGGACAAGCGAAGGGAACGTCCGGCATGCAGGGGAACTTCGGCGGGCTCATCGGCAAGCTGAACCTGAAGACGGGCGGAGGTCAAGGAATTCAAGATGCCCGACCCGATGGCGCGTGATCCGCACAGCCGCTTCTTCGACAAGAAGGGGATGCTCTGGTTCACGCCTGCAGAACTCGAACATGGTTGGCCGCATGAACCCGGCGACCGGCGAGATCAAGCTCAGTGACGATGCCCCAGCCGCGCTCACAGCCCTACGGCATGGTGGATGATGGCTGACGGCAGCCCGTTCATCTGCGAGTTCGGCGCGAACCATCCCAGCGAAATTCGACATCGACATGATGGCGATCACCGAGCAGATCGCTGCCGAACGTGGAATCGACGTCCGCGCCGCCTGACGATCGCGGCGGATGACGTCGTACAGCACATGTAACTGAACCAGCAATAA
>ERZ1370068.1663-contig-11576_pt1 | contig 39219 bp, 37 predicted proteins | sample MGYA00561227_ERZ1370068 | MGnify/ENA primary metagenome ERZ1370068 (study PRJEB38410, sample SAMEA6850437) | metagenome | study: Metagenomic assessment of the ecological functions of the soil: analysis of the soil microbiota associated with the...
GTGCGTCAGAAGTCCTTGCAGGGCGTAGTAGAGCGCCGATGAAGATCGGGATCTGGACGCAGCATCGGCAGACACGACGCGCGCCGGAGTTGATGCTTGTTCTCCCGGTAGAACTTCATCAGCTCCTCGTTCAGGCGCTGCTTGTCGCCCTTGTACTTCTGCTGGATCGCCTTCATCTCCGGCACGTGCGCCTGCATGCGCTGCATCGAGTGGATCTGGCTTGCACCATCAGCGGCACGAGCGCGATCCGGACGATGATCGTCAGCGCGACGATCGACCAGCCCACGGGAGAGGCCGACCGAGCCGTGCAAGCCGCTCGAGCAGCCAGGCGAGCGCGTTCTCGAGCGGAGCTGAGGATGCCGGCGACGATCACGGGCAGGCTCCCGGATAGTCGACCCCGCCGTGGCTCCACGGGTTGCAGCGCAGGAGACGCCAGGCCGACTATCAGCGAGCCGCGCAGGAAGCCCGTACTCGCGGTACGCGAGCGACCGCGTACTGCGAGCAGGACGGGTGGTACTTGCAGGTCGGAGCGCGTCCGCGATGCCACGGCGAGTGAAGAACGCGCGCGGGCGCGAGACTCGGACGCATCATCAGCCGCCGCCTTCCCCGAGCACCTCGTCGAGCCGCTCGCCGAGCCACGCAGCGTCGTGGCTCGGCAAGCGCCTCGCCGAGCGCGGGGCGCGCGATCAGGACGTAGTCACGGCCGGCCGGCATCGCGGCCGACGCGCTCGCGCCAGCCCTCGCGCAGCCTGCCGCTTCACTCGGTTCCGCTCCACGGCCGCGCCCCCGAGCCCTTCGGCACCGGCGATGCCGAGCCGCGGCTCGCCGTCGTCGTCGCGCGGGAACCAGTAGAGGACGAGGAACCGCGTCGAGACCGAGCGGCCGTGGCGGTAGACGGCATCGAAGTCCCGCGAGCGGGAGAGTCGGTTCCGGCGCTGCATTCTGTCGGCGCTACGACCGGGGCCGCGTCAGGCGAGCCGCTTCCGGCCCTTCGCGCGGCGGCGCTTCAGGATCGCCTGGCCCGGCGCGCGTGCGACATGCGCGCGCGGAAGCCGTGCTTGCGCTTGCGGCGGCGCGACGTTGGGCTGGTAGGTCCGCTTCATCGAGGTCTCGGACACAGAAAACGGCGGCCGTCCGGGACTCGAGCGAGGCTCGCGGAGCGCGAGTATCAGACAAACGGTTTCCGAGCCGACGTTCTCCACAGGCCCGCTGTGGACAACGCGGACGACGAAAGGCCGAGCAGAACGGGCGTTTTCGACCCGGACGTCACCCCTTCGAGACGCTCTGTCCACACCTGTGGAGAGCGGTGTGGAACGCGGCGGAAAGCCCTGCAAAACCAGCGTTTTTCGCCAACAGCACTCGCCGAAGCGCCCATTGTAGAGGCCCTGACACGTTGCTATGCTCGGCCCTCGCTGTCGTCGAGGGAGGAGCTGGGCGCCGCGGGTGGAGCAACCGATCGAGCTGACTGCAGAGACGCCTCTGGGACCGAGGTAGCCGGTCGGCTCAAGGGGCGCTCAACGACTCCACCTACCGCACGTGGTTCGGCGAGGTCGAGGGCGCGAGGTCACCGACGACGCGTTCGTCCTCGCCGTTCCGAACGACTTCACGCGCGAGTGGATCGAGGGCCATTTCCTCGGAGCTGATCCGCGCAGCGGTCACGCGATGCGACCGGCCAGCAGCGCCGGATCCAGCTGACCGTCGCCGAGATCGGCGCGGGCGTCCCCGACGCCACGCAGCCGCCGGCACGCAGCGGATCAGCGAATCGGGCCTGAACAGCGAAGTACACGTTCGACCTCTTCGTGATCGGCTCGTCGAACCGCTTCGCGCACGCGGCGGCGCTCGCCGTCGCCGAGGCGCCGGCGCAGGCGTACAACCCGCTCTTCATCTACGGCGCGCACCGGGCCTCGGGAAGACGCACCTGCTGCAGGCGATCGCGCAGTACGTCGATGCGAGCACCCCGGCAACATGTCGCGTGCGCTACGTCACGAGCGAGACGTTCGTGAACGACTTCATCAACTCGCTCCGCGACAAGCGCATCGAGGGCTTCAAGCAGCGCTACCGCACCTACGACGTGCTGCTGATCGACGACGTGCAGTTCTTCGAGGGCAAGGAGCGGATCCAGGAGGAGTTCTTCCACACCTTCAACTCCGCTCTACGAGGCCGGCAGCGCAGATCGTGATCTCGTCCGACCGGCCGCCGAAGGAGATCGCGACGCTCGAGGCGCGCCTGCGCTCGCGGTTCGAGTGGGGCCTGATCACCGACATCCAGCCGCCCGACCTCGAGACGCGGATCGCGATCCTGCGCAAGAAGGTGAAGACGGACCGGATCCACATCGCCGATCCGCAGCTGCTGACGCTTCATCGCCGAGCCGCGATCTCGACCAACATCCGCGAGCTCGAAGGTGCGCTCACGCGCGTCGTCGCGTTCTCGTCCCTGACCGGCCGGCCGATGACCGTCGAGCTCGCCGCAGGACGTGCTCAGGACGTCTTCCCGCAGGGCGAGGTCGCGCAGGTGTCGATCGAGCGGATCCAGGAGATCGTCTGCGAGCGCTTCAGGATGACGCTCGAACGAGCTCTGCAGCGCACAAGCGCTCGCAGAACATCGTCTACCCGCGCCAGGTCGCGATGTACCTCTCGCGCGAGCTCACCGACTCGTCGCTGCCGAAGATCGGCAAGCACTTCGGCGGCCGCGACCACACCACCGTGATGCACGCAACACGCGAAGATCGAACGGATGATCCGCGAGGATCGGTCTGTGTACAACCTTGTGCAGGAAGCTGACCGCAACGATCAAGCAGTGCGGCTGAAGCTGTGGATCGCGACGCCGCGTCACTCTCGACCTGTGGAGACCTCACATCTGTCCACACGTCCAGGCCCACGCCGAATGCTCGCTGCAGCAGGCATACGTGCCGTCGTCCCGCAGTTCCACACCCCTCTATGTGCTACGAAAGGATTTAAATGAATGAATCGAAACCGTGATAGGGACTGGACTGAAGATCAGCGTGTGCTCGCGACGGAGCTCGCGGCGAAGCTCGGCCGTCGTCTGCCGTGGCGTCTCGACGCGGGCGCACCGTGCAGATCCTCTGCGGCATCCTGTCTCCGCGGCTGAGGGCGGCAACGTCGAGCTCGCCGCGACCGACATGGAGCTCTCGCTGCGGACGTCGCTCGAGCGCGGCAGGTCGACGGCGACGGCGCGGTCGTCGTCCCGGCCGGCTGCTCGTCGGATCTGTCGCGCCTGCTGCCCGAGCGACGCGAGGTCGATGACGTCGAGCACCGCCAGGAAGAGAGCAGTGCTCCGATCTCGCAGCGGCCCGTCCGAGTACCGGCTGAACACCTACAGCGCCGAGGACTTCCCGCGGCTCCCGGACGATCGACGCGCAGCGACTCTGCGACCGTTGAGGCCGAGGCGCTGCTCGAGACGCATCGGATCGCGTCCAGCAGGGCCGCCGTCGCCGCGACGAGTCGCGCCCGGTGCTCACCGGGCATCCTCGTCCGCTTCGAGGCGACGGCAAGCTCGTGATGGCCGCGACCGACTCCTACCGGCTCGCGTACAAGGAGACGCCGATCGCAGGCACGGCTGCCCGAGCTCGAGGCGATCGTGCCGGCGCGCGCGCTCGAGGAGCTGCGCCGGCTCGCCGGCGCCGGCGGAGCGCGTCGAGCTCGGCGTTCACGAGAACCAGGTGGTCTTCGGGACCGGCGGCACGCTGGCTGACGACACGCCGCATCGACGGGCAGTTCCCGAAGCTATCGACGAGCTGCTGCCGGAGGCGTTCAAGCACGAGGTCGAGCTCCCGCGCGAGGAGCTGCTCGAGGTCGTCCGTCGCGCGTCGGTGATGGCGCACGCGCAACTCGCCGCTGCCGCCTGCGCTTCGCGGAGGGCGAGCTGACCGTGTCGGCGCAGACCCAGGACGTCGGCGAGGCGCGCGAGACGCTGCCGGCTCGCGTTCGACGGAGACCGCTCGAGATCGGCTTCAACGCGCGAGTTCCTGCGCGACGGCATCGAGTCGATCGGCGGGCGACGAGTTGCGCGCTGCAGCTTGATCGACCCGCTCGCCCGGGCTGATCCAGGGGCCGGGCGACGACTTCTGGTACCTGATCATGCCGATCCGCCTGGCCGGCTGATCGTCACCGCGGTCTTCCTGCGCGAACTTCCGGTCGTACGCGCGGCTCGAGCTCGGACTCGAGCCCGGGCTCGTCGCTCGCGGTCGGGCGCAAACGGCGCCGAGCAAGACCGAACCTGCTCGAGTCGCTGCACGTCGGCACCCAGGGCTTCTCGCCGCGCGACGCGACCGGACGCCGCAGCTGATCCGCTTCGGGGAGACGCACGGCGCCTGGCATCCGCCTGCGCGCGGTCAGGCGCCGGCGGCCGCTGCAGGTCGAGGTGACTCGCTGTCGGCGAGCGAGGGGAAGCGCGCAGAAGCTGAACGGCGCGCGCGCTGCGCGTCGGCCGAGCAGCTCCGCACGCGAGCCGACGACGCTCGTGTTCACGCCCGACCGGCTCGCGCGTCGTCAGGGCGGCCCGGCGGTCACGCCGCGCGTACTTCGACCGCGCGCTCGGCCCGGCTGCTTCCGCAGCGCGCTTCGGCGCTGTCCGGCAGAGCTACGCGCGCACTCGCGCAGCGCGAACGCCGCGCTGATCGCGCTCGGCTCGCGACTCGGGCGCGCGACTGCGGCGCCCGTGGACGGAGCGGGTCGCCGACGCTCGGGCGCCGTCTGGTCGGATCGCGTCGCGACGACGGCGGCGCTGATCGGCCGTTCCGCCGCTTTCGACGGCCGGTGAGCTCGGCCGTCGGAGACGCTTCGGCCTCGAGTACCGAGGAGAGCCGCCAGCTCTGCGGCGCTCGAGCGCGGCTCGAGCGCGACCTCGGGGCCGCGGCGACGACCGGCCTCGGCCCGCACCTCGACGACGTCGCTCGATCGCCGCGGCGGACGCGAGCTGCGCAGCTTCGGCTCCCAGGGCGAGCAGCGCCTCGCGGTGCTCGTCGCTCCTGCTCGCCGAGGCGGAGCTGATCGCGGAGCGCGACCGTGGCGGCCGCCGCTGCTCCTGCTCGACGACGTCTCTCTCGAGCTCGACGCGACGCGCCGCCGCGTGCTGCGCGGAAGCGCAGGCTCAGGGCCGTGGACAGACGATGATCACCGCGACGCACTGCCGACGCGCTGCCGGACGAGCCCTCGCAGCTGCTGCAGCGATTCCCGGGGTGGTGAGGCAGCGGAGCGGCTCGGCGACGCGGTCACGCCGACGAGCTCGTCGCCGCTTCGGCCCGCAGGGCGGGCCTCGCCGAGCTGCGTCGAGCGCGCCTGGCCGGGCGCCGTGGGCGAGACGGTCGCGCGCGAACGCGTGCCCGGCACGGCTATCGCTCGCGACGGCACGCTGCACGTCAACACCTCGCCTCCGCCTGGGCCTTCGAGCTCGCCCAGCTCGCGCCCGACGATTCTCGAGCGGCTCAGGCGGCGGTGAGAATCGCCGCAAGCGATGCCGATCCGCGCCGGCCATGGCTCCGCTTCCGCGCCGGGCCCGAACCCGTCGATCGCCGCCGCAGACGGTGCCGGACGCCGCTGCCGAGATCAGCCCCGAAGATCAGCCGCCGAAGCGACCGGCGCAGCTGATCGAACGACGAGACGGCCGGGCAGGTCGCGCGCGCCGCCGCAGCGGTCTGTCAGCGGCCGCTCCGACCGCACGTGATACACTTACTCTGAGCCCGCAATAGGCTGATTTGCAGGACTTTGTTGAGTTGGGCACCGGCCTCTGTTCGAGACCTGATCGGGGAGCCGGATTCTGACGGCTGAGGCCGCTTACACCGCAAAGGACATCACCGTCCTCGAGGGCCTCGAGCCGGTCCGGCCGGCCCGGGATGTACATCGGCTCGACGGGCGCAGCGGGGCCTCCACCACCTGGTCTACGAGGTCGTCGACAACGCCGTCGACGAGGCGACTCGGCGGGGCACAACGACCTCGATCGAAGTCACGATCCACCCTGACAACTCGGTGACCGTCGTCGACCGCGGCCGGGGCATCCCGGTGGACGATCGTCAGGACGGCACAGGGCCGCCCAGGCGCTCACGGTCGTGCTGATTCGACGCTGCAGGGCTTTTTTCATGGCTAAAGCCTACTATACCGCGAAAGACATCACCGTTCTCGAGGGCCTCGAGCCGGTCCGGCTGCGGCCGGGCATGTACATCGGCTCGACCGGGCCCGCGCGGGCTCCATCACCTCGTCTACGAGGTCGATCGACAACGCCGTCGACGAGGCGCTCGCAGGCCGCAGCCGACACGATCGAGATGACCATCCATCCGGACGACTCGGTGACGGTCACGCGACAACGGCTCGCGGCATCCCGGTCGACGTGATGCCCGAGCAGGGCCTGCCCGCCGCTGACGGTCGTGCTGACGAAGCTCCACGCCGGCGGCAAGTTCGGCGGCGACGGGCTACAAGGTCTCCGGCGGCCTGCACGGCGTCGGCGTCTCGGTCGTGAACGCGCTCTCCGAGTGGCTGCGTCGCCGAGGTGCACCGCGACGGGAAGATCTACCGCCAGGAGTTCGCCCGCGGCGACGCCGACGGCCGAGCATGCAGAAGTCGTCGGCGTCGCCGAAGGACGACGCGGCACGACGATCACGCTTCCTGCCCGACGGCGACATCTTCGAGGAGCTCGAGTGGTCGATCGGACACGCTCGTCCAGCGCCTGCGCGAGACGGCGTTCCTGACGAAGGGCCTGCGCATCGTGCTCTACGACGAGCGCGAGCGGCGACGGCAAGCGACGAGTTCCACTACGAGGGCGGCATCCGGGACTTCGTCGCGCACGTCAACACAGTCGAAGGACCCGGTCCACAAGGCGGATCGTCTACTTCGAGGGCGAGAACGATCAGGGCAGCGTCGAGGTGGCGATGCAGTGGAACTCCTCCTACGCGGAGTCCGTCTTCTCGTTCGCCAACAACATCAACACCACCGAGGGCGGCTCGCACCTCTCCGGCTTCAAGCGGCGCCCTGACGCGCACGCTCAACGACTACGCCCGCGACGAAGGGCCTGCTCAAGGAGAAGGAGGACAACCTCGAGGGCGAGGACGTGCGCGAGGGCCTCGCCGCGGTGCATCTCGGTCGAAGCTGCGCGACCCGCAGTTCGAGGGCCAGACGAAGACGAAGCTCGGCAACCCGTGGGTGCGCGGGCTCGTCGAGCAGACCGTCAACCAGCGGCTCGGCCGAGTACTTCGAGGAGAACCCGACCGACGCGAAGCAGATCATCGACAAGGCGATCTCGGCCGCGCGCGCCCGCCAGGCGGCGCGCAAGGCGCGCGAGCTGACGCGGCGCAAGAGCGCGCTCGAGAGCTCGTCGCTGCCCGGCAAGCTCGCCGACTGCCAGATCAGCGACCCGGCCTCGGCCGAGCTGTTCCTCGTCGAGGGCAACTCCGCCGGCGGCTCGGCCGTCGACGCGCGCGACCGCACCTTCCAGGCGATCCTGCCGCTGCGCGGCAAGGTGATCAACTCCGAGAAGAACCGGATCAACAAGGTGCTCTCGAACACCGAGATCCAGTCGATGATCACCGCGATCGGCACGGGCATCGGCGACGAGTTCGACCTCGAGAAGCTGCGCTACCACCGCGATGATCGTGATGACCGACGCCGACGTGGACGGCTCGCACATCCGCACGCTGATCCTGACGTTCCTCTACCGGCAGATGCCGGAGCTCGTCGACGCGCGGCTACGTCTACATCGCGGTGCCGCCGCTCTACGCGGTCAAGATCGGCGGCCGCGAGCAGTACGTCGTGAAGGAGTCGCAGTTCGAGGAGCTGCTCGTGCGCGAGCGCGTGAAGGACATCGAGGTGACCGACCGCGCGGGCGCGACGCAGAAGCTGACCGAGGCGCGGTACCAGCGCTTCAGCCGCGCGCTGCACGAGTTCGAGGGCTGGGCCGTCGCGCCTGCGCGCCGACTTCGGCACCGCGGCCGGCCAACTTCGTCGATCGACGCACCGGCCTCGTCGAGACCGAGGCCGCTGCTGACCGGCGAGATCGACGCCGCGCTCGCCGCGCTCGACGCCGAACGGCTACGAGGTCGCGGTCGTCGAGAGCGACCGACGGACGGCGCGCGCGATCAGGGTGACCGAGCGCGAGACGAGCGCCGCGACGCATCGTCGTCGTGCCGGCCGAGCTGCTCGGCCTCGCCGGTCTACGCCAACCTGCGCAAGACCTACGCGCGGCTGGTCGAGATCGTCGGCGCGCCGCCGTTCACGCTCGAGCTCGGCAAGAAGACGCGGCAGGCCGAGACGTTCGAGGCGCTGCGCGACGACGCGCCTCGAGCTCGCGAAGGAGGGCATCCAGGTGCGGCGCTTCAAGGGCCTCGGCGAGATGGATCCCGAGGAGCTCGGCGCAGACGACGATGGACCCGACCCGGCGGATGCTGATCCGCGTCGAGGTCGACGACGCCGCCGCCGCCGACCAGGTCTTCTCGATGCTGATGGGCGACCAGGTCGAGCCGCGCCGCGAGTTCATCGAGCAGAACGCGAAGGACGTTCGCTTCCTCGACGTCTAGAGACGTGGCGACGGTCGAACCGCTCGGCGCCGGCCGCATCGAGCCGCGCGAGCTCGAGCAGGAGATGCGCTCGAGCTTCCTCGACTACGCGATGAGCGTGATCGTCGCGCGCGCGCTGCCGGACGTGCGCGACGGGCTCAAGCCGGTGCACCGCCGCGTGCTCTACGCGATGCACGAGGCCGGCCTGCAGCCGAACCGCGCCGCGCCTCAAGTGCGCCCGCGTCGTCGGCGACGTGATGGGCTCTACCACCCGCACGGCGACCAGGCGATCTACGACACGCTCGTCCGGCTGGCGCAGCCGTTCTCGATGCGCTACCCGCTCGTCGACGGCCAGGGCAACTTCGGGAACATCGACGGCTACCCGGCCGCCGGCGATGCGCTACACCGAGTGCCGGCTCACGCGGCTCGCGACCGAGATGCTCCGCGACATCGACGCGGACACCGTCGACTTCGAGCCGAACTACGACGAGTCGCGCCGCGAGCCGACGTCCTGCCGTGCGCGCTTCCCGAACCTGCTGCTCAACGGCTCGGCCGGGATCGCGGTCGGCATGGCGACCAACATCCCGCCGCACAACCTGGGCGAGGTCGTCGACGCGCTCGTGGCGATGATCGACGAGCCGACGATCGACGTCGACCGGCTGACGAAGCACATCAAGGGCCCGGACTTCCCGACCGGCGGGATCATCCTCGGCCGCGAGGGGATCCGCGAGGCCTACCGCTCGGGCCGCGGCCGGATCGTCATGCGCGCGCGCGCGCACATCGAGGAGCTGCGCGGCGGCCGCACCGCGATCGTCGTCAACGAGCTGCCGTACGGCGTCAAGAAGGGCGGCGACGAGGGCGTGATCAAGAAGATCGCCGACCTCGTCAACGACAAGGTCATCCCGGAGGTCGCACGACGTCAAGGACCTCTCGGACAAGTCGGGGATGCGGATCCAGATCGAGCTCAAGCGCGACGCGATCCCGCAGGTCGTCCTGAACAAGACTCTTCAAGCACACGTCGCTGCAGACGACCTTCGGCTACAACGCCGTCGCGCTCGTCGACGGCGTGCCGCGGACGCTGTCGCTGCGCGACGCTGCTGCAGCACTACCTCGACTTCCAGCGCGAGGTCGTCACCCGCCGCTCGAAGTTCGAGCTGCGCAAGGCCGAGGCCCGCGCGCACGTCCTCGCAGGGCTACCTGATCGCGCTCGACAACCTCGACGCGGTCATCGCGCTGATCCGCGCGCTCCGCCGACCCGGATGCGGCGCGCGCGCGGCCTGATGGAGACGCTTCGAGCTCTCGGAGATCCAGGCGCAGGCGATCCTCGACCTGCGCCTCCAGCGCGCTCACCGGGCTCGAGCGCAAGCGGATCGAGGACGAGTACGCCGACCTGCAGGAGCGGATCGCCGAGCTGCGCGCGATCCTCGGCGACGAGCCGCGGATCGACGGCGCTGATCCGCGAGGAGCTGCTCGAGATCAAGCAGGTCTACGGCAAGGGCGACGACCGCCGCACCGAGATCGTGGCCGCCGAGGGCGAGCTCGAGCTCGAGGACCTGATCGCCGGAGGAGGACATGGTGATCGCGATCACGCGCTCCGGCTACGTCAAGCGGCTACCGGTCACGACCTACCGCGAGCAGCGCCGCGGCGGCATCGGCGTGATGGGCATGGACGCTGAAGGACGAGGACTACATCGAGCACCTCTTCGTCGCCTCGACCCACGACTACCTGCTCTTCTTCACCACCGTCGGCAAGGTCTACCGGCTGAAGGTGCACGAGCTGCCGCTCGGGTCGCGCCAGTCGAAGGGCCGCGCGATCGTGCAACCTGCTGCCGTTCGCGCCAGGGCGAGCAGGTGCAGCGCCGTGATCGCGACGCGCGACTTCAAGGAGGCCGAGTACCTCGTCCTCGCGACGAAGCAAGGGGATCGTCAAGAAGACCGCGCTTCGAGGAGTACAACACGCCGCTCAAGGCCGACGGGATCATCGCGATCAAGCTGCGCGACGACGACGCGCTCGTCGGCGTGCTCCACTCCTCGACGGCGAGCGACGACATCATCCTGGTCTCGCGCAAGGGCCAGGCGATCCGCTTCCACGAGAGCGACGTGCGCTCGATGGGCCGCGCCACCTCCGGCGTGCAGGGCATGAGGCCTCGCGCAAGGCGACGAGGTGATCTCGGCCGGGATCGCCGACGACGAGCTCGACATGCTCGTGGTGACCGACGCAGGGCTACGGCAAGCGCACACGCGATCAGCCGACTACCCGGTCAAGGGCCGCGGCGGGCTCGGCGTCAAGACCGTGCAGCTGACCGAGGCGCGCGGACAGCTCGCCGGCGCGATGCGTCGGTGCGCGACGGCTACCAGGTGATGCTGATCTCGAACGGCGGCACGGTGATCCGCATGCCGGTCGACGGAGATCAAGCGGCTCGGCCGCTCGACGCAGGGCGTGATCGTGATGCGGCTCCGCGGGGACGAGCAGGTCTCGAGCATCGCGCTCGTGGCCGAGGCGGATGAGGCGGCCGGCGAAGTCGCTGACGTTGGGATGCCGGAGGGCGACGGACGCCCGAGCCGGAGCCTCCGACCGCAGAAAACGGCAACTTGCAGTAAGTTCTGCGCCGCCCTTCCCAAACTACGAAGCAGGTTGTTATAAGTTTCGAAAGACGAGACGCGTGCAGGCGGAGGCAGACGATGGCATATGACAAGGCAGCTGACTTCCTCGAGCCGATCGACCTCGCCGGAGCACCTCGACAAGATCGAGCTCTACCTCGGCCAGGTCTGCCAGATCGCCGGCATCTCGAAGATGCAGCTCGACTACTGGACGAACAAGGCCCAGATCCCGACCAAGGGCAAGAAGCAGCGGATCTACGACATCGATGCGCTCGAGACGGTCATGCTGATCAAGCAGGCGAAGGACAAGGGGCTGAACCTCGGCGCGGCGATCGAGGCCGCCGCGCCGCTTCCGCGAGACCAACCGCGCAGTCGCGGTCGACTAGCCTCACGCAGAGCCTGCGCCGCCTGCTTCCGGCGCGAGCGTGTTCACGTAGAGGCCCGAGCCGAGCTCGAGCGGCCGCGAAGACGGTCGAGGCGCGGCAGGACGCTCCAGGTGCCAGTGGCCGGCCTCGTGCAGCCAGAGGTTCGCCGGGCGCGGCTCGCTCGAGCGCATTGAGCCGTGCGCAGGGCGCTCGGCGGCGAGCGTCGAGGGCGGCTCCCAGGCGCTCGCTGGCGAAGCCGTCCGGCCTCGTGCTCGAGCGGTGCGACCGAGGCACTCGTAGGGCGACCGGCTCGCGAACGGGCAGACAGGACGAGCCCGTCACGCTCCTCGACGACCCGCGTGCCGTCGGCTCCGCTCGACGGCGCAGATATCTCACAGACACGGGCAATCTCCGCTCGGCATGCTCCGCTGCCGCGGCCGGGGGCTCGTCCGGAGCCACACGAGCTGCGAGTGCGTGTGCTGGAGGCTCGCGCCGGCCGCGCGGCCTTCGTTGACGCCGGCGAAGACGTACGGGTACCCGCTCTCGCGCGCGGCCTCGGACCGCAGGCGCCAGGCCTCGGCGACGAGCTCGAGCTGGTCCGTCGTCGAGCTCGGCGATCGACCGCCGGTGCTCGGGTGAATGGATGACCACCTCCTGGTGGTCGAACGCCGGATACTTGTTCGGGACGACGCGAACCTGCCAGCCCGGCGTGTCGGGCTGGCGCGCCTCCGACGGCAGGGCGAGCACCTCGGGCGGAGTGCGATCCTCGCGCCCTCGCAGAAGGGGCAGGCTTCGAGCACCTCCGGCGTCGTCGGCTCCAGCACCGGCAGCCCCGGCGCCCGGGCGGCTGGACCGGCCCGGCGCGATCGCGACCCGGCGCCCGGAGAGCGGGTCGACCCGCAGGTCGATGCTCAGCTGCCCTTGAGCTTCTCGAGGAACGGTGTCAGCAGGTCGATCGGCGCCGGGAAGACGATCGTCGTGGACGCCGAGGAGCCGAGCTCGACGAGCGTCTGCAGATACCGCAGCTGCGAGGCCGATCGGATGGTCTTCGATCACGAGCGCGGCGTCCTTCAGCCGCTCCGAGGCCTGGAACTCGCCCTCGGCCGCGATCACCTTCGCGCGCCGCTCCGCGCTCGGCCTCGGCCTGGCGCGCCATCGCGCGCTGCATGCCCTGACGGGATCTCGACGTCCTTGACCTCGACGATCGAGACCTTGATCCCCCAGGGCGCGGTCGCCTCGTCGATGATCTCCTGCAGGATCGCGTTGATCTTGTCGCGCTCGGAGAGCAGCTCGTCGAGCAGGTGCTGGCCGAGCACCGACCGCAGCGTCGTCTGGGCGATCTGCGAGGTCGCGACCATGAAGTTCTCGACCTGGACGATCGCGTTCTTCGGCTCGACGATCCGGAAGTAGGCGACGGCGTTGACCCGCACCGGCACGTTGTCCTTGGTGATGACCTCCTGCGGCGGGATGTTCAGCGTGATCGTGCGCAGGTCGACCTTCACCATCCGGTCGACGATCGGGATCAGGATGAAGAGGCCGGGGCCCTTCGGCTCGGGCAGCAAGCGGCCGAGGCGGAAGATGATCCCGCGCTCGTATTCGCGCGCCACCTTGATCGCCGAGATCAGGAAGAGCAGAACGAGGAAGAGCAGGACGACGACGGATCAGTGCAGCGCTGCGGTCACGACTCGATCCTACTCGGCGGCGACGGGTTCGACGTTCGAGGATCAGGCTCGGGGCCGACGCCCGGCGACGCGAACCCGCTGGCCCGGCCGGAGCGGCTCGCCCGGACGCGGCCGGGCGCGCCAGAGCTCGCCGTGGACGAACACGAGATCGTCGCGCCGGGCCTCGCCGACCTCGCCGACCATCGTCTGCGGGCCCGCCGCGACCGGGCTGCCGCGCACCTGCACCGCCTTGGTCAGCGCGAAAACCCAGATCGCTCCCGAGCCACGCCGCGAACACGATCGAACAGCGGCGCGTTGACGTGGTTGTACGGCGCCGGCGCGTTGTGGAAGAGCATCAGCGAGCCGACGACGATGCTGATCAGGCCGGAGACGGTGAGCGCGCCGTGGCTGACCACGTGCGCGTCGATCACGAGCAGCGCGGCGCCCGAGGATGAGGAGGGCCAGCCCGGACCAGCTGATCGGCAGCACGGCGAAGCCGAAGAGGGCGGTCAGAAGCGCGACCGCGCCGAGCGCGCCGGGCAGGACGACGCCGGGGTGGAAGATCTCGAAGCCGATCCCGGCGATCCCGGCGAGGAAGAGCAGCGGGATCAGGTTCGGGTCGATCAGCGCGTTCAGCAGGCGCGTGAAGAAGCCCGGGTTCGACGTCGACGATCTCGCGCGTTGGCCGTGTGGAGGACGAAGTCCTTGCCGACGGTCTTCGCGGCCGTCGATCTTGTTCAGGAGCGCCGGCAGCGTTCAGGGGCGATGTCGTCGATCACGTTCATCTCGCAGGGCCTGCTCGGCCGTCGAGGTTCGAGGCCTTGCGTACGGCCAGGTCGGCCCAGGCGACGTTGCGGCCGTGGAACTCGGCGAGGCTCGCGCAGCGAGGCGGCCGCGTCGTTCAGCACCTTGCGGCGCAGGTCGCAGCCGAGGTTCGGTGCCGCTTGCCGTTGATCGGCGTCGAGGAGCCGATGTTGGTCGCCGGTGCCATCGCGAGCGACGTCGGCCGCCTGCCGTGATCCACACGCCGGCCGAGGCGGCTCGCGCACCCGGCGGCGACGACGTAGACGATCACCGGGATCTTCGAGGCTGAGCTCGGTCTTGACGATCGTGCGCATCGACTCGGAGAGGCCGCCCGGGGTGTCGAGGACGATCACGGCCGCGTCGTAGCCGTCCTTCTGGGCGCGGTGGAGCTGGTGGTCGAGGTAGCTGGAGGTGACCGGGTTGACCTCGAGCACGTAGTGGATCGCCAGAACGCGCGGCCGGCCGGAGTCGGCGGCGAAGGCCAGTGCCGGAACGGCGAGCGCCACGGCCATCAAGCCGAAAGTGCCCGCAGAAACGGCCCTTTCACAGTCGTAAAGATTCTATCAGCGGGCCGGGTTTTCCCTTGCGGGCCAGGAAGGCGTGTGCGAGCCTCGAAGCGGGTCAGCTCGCTCGATGAGGCCGCTCGTCGTCGCAGCCGTCCTCGCTGCCGCGCTTCCCTGGGTCCGCCCTTGGCGCCGGGCTCGTGGCGCGAGATGTCTCGCCTCAGCCTTCGGGCAGGGCGGTCTCTGCACGGGCGTGTTCGAGCTCGTCGGCCTGCATTGGCAGGGGCCTGGGGTGGTCGAGTACCGGACGCGCGAACCTCGCCGGCCGCTGGAGCGCGTGGCGGGCGTTCTCGACCGAGGATGCGCTTCCGGACAACGACCCAGAGCGCCGGGCGAGCCGCGGCTGGCGCGTCGCGAGCCGCCTTCTGGACGGGCCCCTCGAACGCGCATCCAGTACCGAACGGTCGGCCGCGTCGCCAGGATGCGGGCGCTACTTCGTGCGCAGCCCGAGGCAGCGCGCTGCGGGCCAAGAGCGCCGCACCTGGCCGGGGCGCCGGCGATCATCACGCGCTCCGGCTGGCACGCGGACGAGTCGATTCGGCGCGGGGCGCCGTTCTACGCGGACGCGGTTCATCTCGCGATCGTCCACCACACGGCCGGGTCGAACTCGTACACGAAGGCTCAGTCGGCCTCGATCGTCGAGGCGATCGAGCTGTACCACGTGAAGGGCAACGGCTGGAACGACATCGGCTACAACTTCCTCGTCGACAAGTACGGCCAGATCTTCGAAGGCCGCTACGGCGGTATGACGCGGGCCGTGATCGGCGCCCACGCGCAGGGCTTCAACACCGGCTCGGTCGGGATCGCGGTGATCGGCGACTTCAGCTCGACGTGGATCACGCCGGCGGCGCGGGCCGCGCCTCGTCTCGTTGATCTCCTGGCGTCTCGACCTCGATGCACGTCGACCCGCTCTCGAAGTGTCGTCAGGGTCTCGGCCGGCAACCCGCGCTATGCGTCCGGGAGAGCGGTCACCCTGCGCGCGGTCTCCGGGCATCGCGACGTCTACCCGACGAGTTGCCCCGGCCAGAGCCTCTACGCGCAGCTGCCTTCGATTCGGGACGCTGTCGCGCAGAGCGGGCTGCCGAGCTCTACTCGCCGGCAGTGACCGGGACGCTCGGCGGGCCGATCCGCTTCACGGCCAGGCTCTCGGACCGGGTCGCCTGGGTCGTGACGGTCAGGGATCAGACGCGAGGCCGTCCGTTGCGAGCGGGGCCGGGATCGGGACCAACGTCGATTGGACCCGGGACGCCACCGCCGCGACCTCGGGTCAGGTACACGTGGACGATCAGCTCGCCGCAGATGCGCTCGGCCGCGGGAACGATCGGCACCGCGCCCGGGCCGCTCGCCCTACAGCAGCTGAAGCTCGCACCGGCGATCGTGACCCCGAACGGCGATGGCCGCGGCGACTCGACGACGATCACCTATCGGCTGACGGCGCCGGCTCTCGTGACCGCGTCCGTCGGTCGACAGCTTCGGGGACGACCGCGTCAGCGCTCTTCTCGGCAGCGGAAGGCGGCCGGAACGCAGAGCTTCGTCTGGAGCAGCGCTGCGCTGCCGGATGGGCGCTACCGGCTGGTGCTCGCCGCGAAAGACGATCGGGGTGAGGCAGGTGCAGACGACGCGGCCGATCTCGGTCGACCGCGACGCTGGCGTCGTCCGCGACGAGCGCTGCAGCGGCGTCTCGCCGAACGGAGACGGCCGACTCGACACCTCGCGCTTCTCGTTCCGTTGAACGCGCCCGCACACGTCCAGCTACGGATCCGCGCGCCGGCACGCTGGTCGCGACCCGCCGTTCGACGGCCGATCTCCAGGTCGGCGCGCAGCGGGTCGACTGGGACGGAGAGCGGGCTGCGCGACGGGCGCTACTCGTGGCGGTCGTGGTCGCGACGGACTCGCTCCTCACGGTCAAGCAGTCCGTCTTCCGTGCGCGTCGGATACCAAGGCGCCGGTCGCTGCGGCTCGCCTCGTTCCGGCTGCTGGCGGTTCTGGCTCAGCGAGCCCGGCCGGCTGACCGTCGTCGCTGAACGGGCGCGCCCATGTAGCTGACCGTCAGGCGTGCCGGCTTGTTCCGCGTCGGTCATCGCGGTTCGATTCGCACGCTGCGGGCCTTCCTCCGCGATGCGGCCGGCAACCAGAGCCGGCAGATCCGCGGGCCCTAGTCGAGCCAGGCGTCGTAGCCGCGCTCGAGCCGCACGAGGAGCTCCAGGAGCAGCGTCGGCGCGGTCGAGCTCTCGGTCGGTTTCCACCAGCAGCGAGGTCGCCAGCGCGGTCGACCTCCGTCGGGAGCCTCGTTCTCGGCCACGTTGACGTTGATGCCGATTCCCGAGCACGACGCGCCTCCTCACGTGCCTCGGCGAGACGCCCGCCACCTTGCGTCCGCCGATGAGCACGTCGTTCGGGAACTTGACCTCCGAGCTCGAGCCCCGTCAGAGCGGCCAACGTCTCCGCGCACGCACGTGCGGCGACCCCGGTCAGCTCCGGCAGGCGCTCCGCCGAGACGCTCGGCCTGCAGCTGAGCGAGCAGAGGAGGCTCTGTCCCGGCCGGGGCGAACCAGCGCCGCCCGAGCCGCCCTCGCCCCGCGGTCTGCTCGCCGGCGACGACGAGCGCTCCCTCCGGCGCGTCGGGATCGCAGGAGCAGCTGCGTGGACGGCGTCGACTCGACGTAGACGTAGGCGCCTACCGAAGCGCCCGCGCAGCCGCGGAACCACGGTCTCCGGCGCGACGAGTGAGTCGGGCACGGCGACGTACACTACGGCCGCCGTGCAACCTCCTCTGCGCAAGGGCCGTCAGATTCGGTCAGTGACCCGCGGCCCGAGGGGCCGCTCGTCTACGAGAAGCTGAGTGACCCGATCCTGGTCAAGCGAGCGAAGAGACGGCGACCGCCTCGCGCTCGCGGCGCTCGTGCGAGCGGCACGCTCCGCGCGTCGAGCGTCTGGCCGCACAGGTGCTCGCCGATCCCGAGGACGCTCGCGACGCCGCCCAGGAGGCGCTCGCCAAGCTCTGCGTCCGGCTACGCGCAGTTCCGCGGCGAGTCGCAGTTCGCGACGTGGCTCCACCGGCTCGTGGTCAACACCGTGCCGCGATGTCGCCGACCGCCAGCGCGTGCGCCGCTGTGAGCCGCTGCTCGACGACGAGCGCGTCGTCCGGCCGACGGCGATCCGGCCCGCGAGGCGGCGATCTCGCGGAGCTTCGCGCACGAGCTCGGCGCGAGCTTGGCGGGTCTCTCGCAGGAGCAGGCGAGCGTGGTCGTCCTGAAGGACGCGCTCGGCTTCTCGTTCGCCGAGATCTCGGCGCGCGAGGGCATGCCGCGTCGGGACCGCGAAGTGCTACGCGCACCGCGCCCGAGCGCGGCCTGCAGCGCACGGCTTTACGGACGACGCGCGCCGCGTGACACCGCTCGGCCGCGAGGAGATCGAGGCGATCCTGCCTCACCGGGAGCCGTTCCTCCTGATCGACGAGGTGCTCGAGCTCGAGCCGGGCGAACGCGTCGTCGCGCGGAAGACCGTCCGGCCCGACGAGTGGTATCTCGCCGGCCATTTCCCCGGCAGGCCGGTCATGCCGGGCGTCCTGATCGTCGAGGGCATGGCCCAGACCGGCGCGGTTGCGGTGCTGTCGCAGGACGAGAACCGCGGTCGCCTCGCGCTCTTCGCCGGGATCGACGACGTGCGCTTCAAGCGGATCGTCGAGCCGGGCGACGAGCTCGTCTTCGAGTGCCGGCTCGAGACCGTGCGCGGCCCGATCGGCAAGGGCAAGGCGCACGGCGCACGTGGGCGAAGAGCTCGCGGCGCGCGGGCACGCTGACGTTCGCGGTGGAGCGATGATCGGGACCGCCGACGGCGTCCGCATCTCCATCACGGGCCTCGGCTGCCACGTTCCCGAGCGCGTGGTCACGAACGACGAGCTCTCGACGATGATGGACACCTCACGACGAGTGGATCCGCGAGCGCACCGGCATCCGCGAGCGCCGGGTCGCGGCGCCCGAGGAGGCGCTCTCGGACCTGTGCCTTCCCGCCGCGCGCCAGGCGCTCGAAGAGGCCGGCGATCGACGGCGCGCAGATCGACCTGATCATCGTCGCCACGGTCACGCCCGACATGGCCTTCCCGTCCACGGGCGCGATCCTGGCCGACCAGCTCGGCGCCGCGAACGCGGCCGCCTACGACCTCTCGGCCGGCTGCACCGGCTTCATGTACGCGGTCGCGCAGGGCTACGGCATGATCGCCGGCGGCCTGGCCCAGAAGGCGCTGGTCGTCGGCGGCGACGTGCTCTCGAAGATCCTCGACTGGAGCGACCGCGCGCACCGCTGTTCTCTTCGGCGACGGCGCGGGCGCGATCGTGCTCGAGCGCGTCGCCGACGGCGGCTTCCTCGGCTTCGAGCTCGGCGCCGACGGCTCCGGCGGGCCCACAGCTCTACCTGCCCGGCGGCGGCTCCCGCTCGCCGGCGACGGAGGAGTCCGTGGCCGAGCGGCTCCACTTCGTGAAGATGAACGGCCGCGAGGTGTTCAAGTTCGCCACGCGCGTGCTCGTCTCGTCCGCGGAGGCGGTGCTGACCGAATGCGGGCTCACCATCGAGGACGTTGACGTCTACGTCCCGCACCAGGCGAACGTCCGGATCATCGAGCACGCGAGGCAGAAGCTCGGGATTCCGGAGGAGAAGACGGTGATCGACGTCGACCGCTACGGGAACACGTCGTCGGGCTCGATTCCGCTTGCGCTGGCGGACGCGAAGCGCCGACGGGCGGCTGGAACAGGGCAAGCTTGTACTGATGACGGGAATGGGTGCCGGGCTCACGTGGGGCTCAGGTTTGATCGAATGGACCAACGGAGGAATGGGATGAGCGGGCAGAAGATCGCATTTTGCTTCCCGGCCAGGGCTCGCTGGCCGTGGGCATGGGCACGGGAGATCGCCCTGGCGGTCCCCGAGGCGATGGACGGTCTACCGGCGTGCGAGCGAGGCCTCAGGGCTCGACCTCGTCCGACTCTGCTTCGAGGCGCCCGAGGCAGAGCTCGTCCAGACCGAGGTACAGCAGCCGGCGCTCGTCGGCGACGAGCCTGGCCGTGCTCGCGGCGCTGCGCGCGCGAGGGCTACGAGCCGGACGTCGTCGTCGGCCACTCGGTCGGCGAGTTCGCCGCGCTGGCCGCCGCGCAGGCGCTCTCGGTCGAGGACGCGATCGTTCTCGTCCGCGAGCGTGGCCTGGCGATGGCCGAGGCCGCCCGCGAGAACCCCGGCTCGATGGCGGCCATCCTCGGGCCTCGAGGACGCGGTGGTCGAGGACGCTCGTGCAGGCAGATCGCGGGCGTCTGGCCGGCGAACTACAACTGCCCGGGCCAGATCGTCATCTCCGGCGCAGGACCCGGCCGTGGACGAGTGCTGCAACGAGGCCCAGCGCCAGGGCGCCGGCTCGAACGGTGAAGCTGCGCGTCTCGGGCGCCTTCCACAGCCCGCTCGATCGCCCGCGCGGCCGAGCGGCTGCGCCCGGCGATCGAGAAGGCGAAGATCACCGACCCGATCGCGCCGTTCATGTCCACCGGTGACGGCGAAGATCGAGCCCGCGCAGCGCATGGCCGCGCTGCTCGTCGAGCAGCTGACCGCGCCGGTGCGAGTTCACGCAGGCCGCTCGCGAGCTGATGCGCCAGGGCGTGCAAGGTGTTCGTCGAGGTCGGGCCCGGCAACGTGCTCAGCGGTTTACTGAAGAGGATCGATAGGAGCGTGAAGGCGATCCCGGTCGCCGACCTGGCATCGCTCGAGAAGTTGCGGGAGACGCTTCGCCCTGCCTGAGGCGTTCTGCTCGCTCGAGGGCAAGACGGCGCTCGTCACCGGTGGTTCCGCGCGGGATCGGTCGTGCGATCGCGCTCGAGCTGGCCCGGGCCGGCGCCGCCGTAGTGCGTCGGGTTCAGCTCCGGTGCCGACGAGGCCGAGGACGTGGCGAGGAGATGCGGTGGACGTGTCGTTCAGGCCGACGTCTCCGATCCCGAGCAGGCGCGGCGGCTGCGTCGAGGAGGCGGGCGACCTCGACCTCCTCGTGAACAACGCGGGCCTGACCCGCGACGGGCTGCTGGCCCGCATGCCCGACGAGGACTGGCGCGACGGTCATCGAGACCGACCTCTCGTCGGTCTTCTACACCTGCCGCGCCGCGGTACGCGGAATGATGAAGAAGCGGGCGGGGTCGATCGTGAACGTCTCCAGCATCGTCGGCGTCCACGGCAATCCGGGGCCAGACGAACTACGGCGCCGCGAAGGCGGGAATCATCGGCTTCACGAAGTCGCTCGCCCGTGAGCTCGGCAGCCGGAACGTGCGGGCCAACGTCGTCGCGCGCCGGGCTACGTCGAACACGCGCCTTACCGACGTCCTCCCGGAGGAGGCGCAGCGAGGCGATGCTGACCAACACGCCGCTCGGCCGGCTCGGCGAGCCGGAGGACGTCGCCGGGGCGGTACGCTTCCTCTGCTCCGACGAGGCCTCGTTCATCACGGGCGAAGTGCTGCTCGTCGACGGCGGCCTGGGAATGTGACGTGAACAACGGAGGAAGTCTCAACGGGAGGCGCAGGGTCGTGATCACGCGGCCTCGGCGCCGTGACCCCGCTCGGCGGACGACGTCGAGTCGACCTGGGAGGACCTCATCGCGGGGCGCTCGGGCGCGAGCGGCGATCACGCAGTTCGACTCGAGCCGACTTCAACGTCCACTTCGCCTGCGAGGTGAAGGACTTCGAGCCGACCGAGTACATCGACCGCAAGCAGGCGCGGCGCATGGACCGTTTCGCCCACCTGATCGTCGCCGCGGCGCGGCAGGCGCGAGCAGGACTCCGGGCTCGACGATCGACGCCGGAGGCCGACCGCGATCGGCGCGGCGATCGCGACCGGGATCGGCGGGCTGAAGGCGTTCCAGGACTGCCACGCCGAGCTCCTCGAGCGCGGTCCCGACCGCGTCAACCCGTTCTCGATCCCGGAGATCATCCCGAACATGGGCGCCGCCTGGGTCTCGATGCAGCTCGGGACGCAGGGCCCGCTGACCTCGCAGTGCACCGCCTGCGCCGCCTCGAACATGGCGATCGGCGACGGGCTCGACGCGATCCGGCCTCGGCCGCGCCGACGTCATGCTCTGCGGCGGCACCGAGGCGCCGGTGACGCGAGGTCGGAATCGCCGGCTTCAGCGCGATGCGCGCGCTTTCGCGGCGCAACGACGACCCGGAGGCGGCCAGTCGTCCCGTTCGACGCGGGTCGCGACGGCTTCGTGATGGGCGAGGCCGGCGCGGTGGTCGTGCTCGAGGAGCTCGAGCACGCGCAGGCGCGCGGCGCGAAGATCTACGCCGAGCTGCTCGGCTACGGCGTCTCCTCGGACGCGCAGCACATCACCGAGCCCGACCCGACCGGCGTGAACCCGGCGCGCGCGATGACGATGGCGTTCGGCGACGCGAGCGTCGACGCCGACGAGATCGACTACATCAACGCGCACGGCACCTCGACGCCGCTCGGCGACGCGCGCCGAGACGCGAGTGATCAAGCTCGCGCTCGGCGAGGAGAACGCGCGCAAGACGCCGGTCTCGTCGACGAAGGGCGCGACGGGCCACTGCCTCGGCGCGGCGGGCGCGGTCGAGGCGATCTTCTCGATCCTGGCCGTCGACCGACGGCGCGCTGCCGCCGACGATCAACTACGACGAGCCCGACCCCGAGTGCGACCTCGACTACATCCCGAACGAGGCGCGCGAGGCCGACGTGCGCACGTCGCGTCTCGAACTCGTTCGGCTTCGGCGGGCACAACGCCACGATCGTCATCCGCCGCTTCGAGGACTAGCGCGGCGCCCGGCTCCAGCGCGGCCCGGATCGCCCGGATCAGGCGGCGCTCTGCGCGTCCGCGGAGCACCACCTCTGTTCCCGTGTCGACGCGATGGGCTGTCGCTCGCAGGAGATCGAGGATCGCGCCCGCGGCCTCGGGGAGCTCTCGCTCCGCGTCGGGATCAGGCTCCTGGTCGCTGCGAACGATCTCGAGCGTGTCCAGGCCCACGCGCCGATAGCTGTGTGGGGCTGCCCGTCGACGACGTGCTCGATGCGATCGATCGCGGTCACCGGGCTCTCGGAGACGACCGTGGCGTAGTGGAAGTCGAGCAGCCGGGGCCCGCGTAGCCGGAAGTAGGCGATGTAGCGCCCCGAGCGTCACACACCCGCCGCCGACGACCAACAGCGACACGAGCGTGCTTTCGAGAGCGAGCTTCCCGTGCGCCATGAGTCGAGTCTAGAAGTGGGTAAGCTCGCCGAGTGGCGGGCGAGCGCTGGGCTACCTTCGACTGCTACGGCACCCTGATCGACTGGAACGGCGGGATTCGCGGCGAGCTCGCGCGGGTGTTCGGCGAGGAGCGGGCAGACGAGCTGCTCGAGCGCTACCACGAGCTCGAGCCCGGAGCTGGAGGCCGACGGCACGCGCTCCTACCGAGAGGTGATGACCGAGGCGATGCGCCGACTCGGCGCGCGCGCCGGACGAGGAGGAAGCGCTGGCGCGCTCGCTCCAGACTGGCTCCCGTTCCCCGAGGTTCCCGGGCGCTCGCCGAGGCGCGCGAGCGCGGCTGGAAGCTCGTGATCCTCTCCAACACCGACAGGGACTTCGTCGAGGCGTCCATGCGGCGGCTCGAGTGTGCCCTTCGAGCTCGCCATCGTGGCCTCCGAGAGTCGGGTCGTACAAACCCGGCGCTCGTGCACTGGAGCGACGTTCGAGCGGAGAGGTCGGCCACTTGCCGGACGATGCACGTCGCAGCCAGCCTGTTCCACGACATCGGGCCGGCGAGCGAGCTCGGCCTACCGCTCGGTCTGGATCAACCGGCTCGGTGAGACCGCCGGCCCGAAACCGACGCGGGGCTGTGTCCGATCTGCGAGGCCTGGCGGCAACTCTCGACGAGTTGGTGCCGCTGTGACAATCGCCTTGCGCCCCCAGTCGACGACGAGGCACCCGCGCTGACGGCCCTGCTGGAGAGTCATGCTCAGGCCGCCTTCGGCGAGCGAGAGCTGGATGAGCGAGGTTCGATAGCACTGGTTCACGCTGCCCTGGTGTCTGGATGCAGGTCGCCGAGCAGGAGGGGCAGCTCGTCGGCTATGCCGACGCTGTGGCCCGCGACGACGGCGCGCTGGTCGAAGTGGACGTGCGACGACCGACCCGGTGGCCGCAGAAGCGCTGCTGTCGGCGGTCGAGGCGCATGCCCGCGAGCAAGCCCCGGCGCTGTTCTTCGTGGCTACACGCAGGGCGAGGAGCCGGCGCTGGCGGGGTGTTCGAGCGGGACGGCTGGGGTCCGCGTTCGCCACTTCTTCCATATGCAGATCGAGCTCGCCGACGAGCCGGCGGAGCCGGTCTGGCCGGGAGGCATCACCGATGCGGACAGCTTTCATCTCGGCGAGGAGGAGCCGGGTGTACGAGGCGCACATGGACGCTTTCGCCGATCACTGGGGCTTCCGGCGCCAGTCGATCGAGGCATGGCGTCACGGCGGGCCGGATCACCCGCGGCCGTACGCCGTCGCTCTGGTGGCTGGCGGAAGATGGCGACGAGCTGGCCGGGGTAGCGCTCTGTGCTGGCACCATTCGGGCGAGTCGCAGCTTCGGCTGGGTCGACGTGCTCGGGTTCGGCGGCACTGGCGGCGCCGCGGCCTCGGGCTCGCGCTCCTGCTGCAGTCGTTCACGGAGTTCCGCCGGCGCGGCGCGACCCGCGTAGGCCTGAGGCGTCGACGCCGACGAGCCCGACCGGCGCGGTGTCGCTGTACGAGCGGGCTGGAATGCAGGTCGTGCGCCGAAACGACGCGTACGAGAAGCCGGCATGAGCCGTCTGCGCGCCCGCTGCCCGGACTGCCACACCTTCACGGCGGTCGCGCTTCGGCCCGGGCTACGAGTGCCACGCCTGCGGCCGCGCGTTCGGCGCCGGCCTCGTCCGCGTGCCCCGCGCCTGGGGCGAGGGCGGCGAGGCGATGGCCGAGGCGGCGCGCGCTCCGCTCCCTATCCGGAGGCGGCGGTCGTCGAGAGGACGTCCTCGAGGAGCAGACCCTCGCGATCGCGACGGACGCTTCCGGAGCGGCCGCTCGTGCTCGGCGGCTGCTGCTGCGCGCACATCGGCGCCGTCGAGGGCCTCGCCGCTACGCTACGGGTCGGCTCGCGCTCGTCTGGTTCGACGCGCACGGCGACCTGAACACGCCCGAGAGCCTCGCCGTCCGGGAACCTCTGGGGAATGCCTCTGCGGATGCTGCTCGACTCCGGGCGCGGTCGAGCCGCAGGACGTCGTCCTGCATCGGGGCGCGCAGTCTCGATCCGCCCGAGGGCGTGAATGCATCGCCTCGATCGGGCTGCGCACCGACGCGGCGAAGCCGAGTCGGCGCGCTCGACGGTGCGCGGGCGTGCTACGTCGCGCTCGACGTGATGTCGCTCGAGCCGCGCGAGATCGCAGCGTTCATGCCCGAGCCGGGCGGCTCCGTCGCCGGAGGTCGAGGCGCTGCTCCGCGCGAGATCGCGGCAGCGCTCGCCCGATTCTCGGTGGCGGGTTTCACGCGCTCTGACCGTCCGAGCCCGCGAACGTCGAGCCGCTCGGCCGCGTTCTGCGCGGCCTCTCGGGCTGTAACTCGGCTGGCCGGGCGCCGGGTCTAAACTCGGCAGTTCGATGTCCGCACGGATCGACGTCTCGATCGAGCACAAGCACGCGCCGCCGACGAGGACGGCGAGGCAGACGCACCCCAACACCTGCCCGGCGTGCGACTCGCACTACCGCGACGACGAGCTCGAGCAGCACTCTCGGCGTCTGCCCGCAGTGCGGCCACCACTTCCCGGTGCGCGCGCGCGAGCGGATCGCGCAGCTCGCCGACGACGGGCAGCTTCGTGGAGGAGGCCGCCGACCTGCGCTCGGACGACCCGCTCGACTTCTTCGACCTGCGGCCGTACACCGAGCGGCTCGCCGAGGCGGAGATCGTCGACCGGGCTCGGCGAGGCGATGGTGATCGGCCGGGCGGCGATCGAGGACACTGCCGTGCCAGCTCGCGGTGATGGACTTCGCGCTTCATGGGCGGCTCGATGGGCCGCGTCGTCGGCGAGAAGTTCGCGCGGGCCTGCGAGAGCGCCGCGGAGCGCGGCGTGCCGCTCGTCTCGGTCACGGCCTCGGGCGGCGCGCGCATGCAGGAGGGGATCCTCTCGCTGATGCAGCTGCCGAAGACGGTCTGCGCGGTCGAGGACCTGCACGACGCCGGCGGCGCGCTGATCAGCGTGATGGCGCATCCGACGACCGGCCGGCGTGCTCGCGAGCTTCGCCAGCCTCGGCGACGTGCTCGTCGCCGAGCCGGGCGCGCTGCTGTCGTTCACCGGCCCGCGCGTCGTCCAGCAGACGACGCGCGAGAAGCTGCCCGACGACTTCGGCCTCGCCGAGTCGAACCTCCGCTTCGGCCACGTCGACGCGATCGTCCCGCGACCCGAGCTGCGACCCGTACCTGCGCGCAGCTGCTGCGGCTCGTTCGCGCAATGGCGACGTGAGGCACGAGCTGAGCTCGGCTGCGCGACCAGCTGAGCAAGCTCAGCGGCCTGCCGCTCCTGCGCGGCGCGCGCCTCTCGGGCGAGCTCGAGCGGCTGCAGCGCCAGCTCGACCGGCATCGCGGCCGAGCCGACCGACGAGGAGATCTGGCGCTCGGTCGAGCTGGCCCGCCATCGCAGACCGGCCGTACACGCTCGACTACGTCGAGCGGCTCCTCGAGGACTGGTTCGAGCTGCACGGCGACCGCGGCCGCGGCGACGACACGGCGCTCGTGGCCGGGCATCGGCACGCTTCGACGGCCGCACGGTCGCGCTCGTCGGCAACCAGAAGGGCCGCGACATCAAGGAGCGCACGCAGCGGAACTTCGGCATGGCCTATCCGGAGGGCTACCGGAAGGCGATGCGCGCGATGGAGCTCGCCGACCGGCACGGCTTCCCGCTCGTGACGCTCGTCGACATGCCCGGGCGCCTATCCGGGCGTCGCCGCCGAGCAGCACGGCCAGGGCGGCGCGATCGCCCGCTCGCAGGCGCTGATGGCGCGCCTCCGCGTGCCGATCGTCGCCGTGCGTGATCGGCGAGGGCGGCTCAGGCGGGGCGATCGCGATCGCGCTCGCCGACCGCGTGCTGATGCAGGAGAACGCGATCTACTCGGTGATCTCGCCCGAAGGCTGCGCGGCGATCCTCTGGCGCGACGCCGGCGCGAGGCGCAGAAGGCGGCCGCGGCCTTCAAGCCGGATGCGCGCGCACTGCCTCGAGCTGGGCGTGATCGACGCGATCGTGCCCGAGCCGGCGGCGGGGCGCATCGACGACCACGACGAGGCCGCGCGACTGCTCGGCGACGCGCTCGGCCGAGTCGCTCGACGAGCTCGAGAGGTCAATCCGGGCGACGACCTAGCGCCGGCAGCCGTCGCGTGCGATTTCCGCACAATCGGCCAGGTGCTCCGCAACCCGCTAGACAACCGGCGTGCGAAACGGCGACTTTCCACATCTTCCACAGCCTTATCCCCGGCTTCGAACATGCCGAGGCCGACCTTGCAGCCGGCGTCGAACCTAACCCCGTTGGGTGGAGAAGCTTTTCGAGGAATACGACCCCGCGTTGTTAGTACTGTATTACCGCCCGCTGATCTGAAACACGGCGACGTTCTTCGTGGCCGCGCTAGCGGGTAGCGAGCGCGGCATGGCGCGCTCGATCTGGAGCGGGACGATCTCCTTCGGCCTCGTGCAGCGTGCCCGTGCGCATGTTCACCGCGACCGAGTCGAAGGAGCTGCGCTTCCACTTCCTCCACAAGCGACGACCTGGCGCCGATCGGCTACGACAAGGTGCGACGGGACACCGGCGAGCACGTCGATCCGCGACGAGATCGTCCGCGGCTTCGAGGTCGAGAAGGGCCGCTACGTGCGCGCTCGAGGACGAGGACCTCGACCGGCTCGACGTCGAGCTGACCCACACGATCGACATCTGCGACTTCGTCGACCTCGACGAGATCGACCCGATCTACTTCCGCAAGGCCGTACTACCTGCTCGCCTCAGGACGGCGCCGAGAAGCCCTACCGGCTGCTCGTGCGCGGGCGCTCGAGAGACGGCAAGGTCGCGATCGCCAAGGTCGTGATCCGCAACAAGCAGCACCTGGCGGCGCTGCGCGCCGTACGAACGGGGCGCTCCTGCTCGAGACGATGTACTACGCGGACGAGGTGCGGAAGCCGGAAGTCCGTCGACGGCGAGTGACGCAGGCTGCGCAAGCCCGAGGTCGAGATGGCGAAGTCGCTGGTCGAGAACCTCGAGCGACGACGTTCGACCCGCAGAAGTACGACGACACGTACCGCAAGGAGCTGCTCGACCTGTCTGCGCGCGAAGGCCGAAGGGCGAGCCGCTGCCGGAGCCCAGGAGCGACGGCAGAGGCGAGGTCGTCGACCTGATGGCCGCGCTGCGCGAGTCGGTCGAGCGGACGCAAGAGGAAGAAGACGCCGGCCGCAAGCGCGCGCGCAAGGCAAGCTGCGATGGCTGCGCCAAGCTGCCGAATACCGAGCAGAAGCGCGACCGCGAAGAAGACTCCCGAGCCGTTCAGCGGCGAAGCGCAAGGGCGAAGCAGCCGATCTTCGTCGTCCAGCGCCACGACGCGCGGCGGCTCCACTACGACTTCCGGCTCGAGCGCGACGGCGCGCTCGCGCAGCTGGGCCGTCCCGAAGGGCATCCCGCTCGAGCCGGGCGAGCGGCACCTCGCCGTCCACGTCGAGGACCACCCGCTCGACTACGCGACGCTTCGAGGGCGAGATCCCGAAGGGCGAGTACGGCGCCGGCACGGTCGAGATCTGGGACACGCGGCACCTACAGAGCTCGTCGAGGAGAAGCGCGACGGCGGCCTGACCGTCCGCCTGCACGGCGAGAGGCTCGAAGGCGTCTGGACGCTCGTCCCTGCGCACCTCGACGGCGAAGAGCAGAACTGGCTGCTGCTGCGCAAGCGGGACGACGGCGCCGGCGCCGCGGCCGCGAGCGCAAGTACGCGCCGATGCTCGCCACGCTCTCCGACGCGAAGCAGATGCCGCGCGGCGAGGGCTGGGAGTTCGAGATCAAGTGGGACGGCTACCGGATCGTCGTCGCGTGTCGCCGGCGGCGAGGCGCCGAGCTGCGGACGCCGCAAGGACCAGGACTACACCGAGCGCTTCGCCAACGTCGCGAAGGAGCTCGCCGAAGGCGCTGAAGACGCCCGACTGCGTCGTCGACGGCGAGGTCTGCGCGCTCGACGAGGAGGGCCGCCCGAGCTTCTCGGCGATGCAGCAGGCGAAGCCGGGCACGCCGATCGTCTACTACGTCTTCGACCTGCTCGAGGTGGACGGCGAGCCGGTCGATCGACCTGCCGCTCGTCGGAGCGGCGCAAGCGGCTGCGCAAGCTGCTCGACGGCCGCAACCGCACCGTCCAGCTCTCGGAGACGTTCGACGACGGCGAGGCGCTGCTACGAGGCGGCACGAGCAGCAGCGGCTCGAGGGGATCATGGCGCAAGCGGCTCGACTCGCGGTACCTGCCCGGCAAGCGCTCGCGCGACTGGCTCAAGTTCAAGACGCACGGCGAGCAGGAGTTCGTGATCGCCGGCTACACGCAGGGCAGGGCCGGCGCGCAGTGGTCGTTCGGCTCGCTGGTGCTCGGCGACGCACGGGGCCGAGCGAGCCTCGAGTACGTCGGCAACGTCGGCACCGGGCTTCGACGACGACGAGATCGAGCGGCTGCTGACGAAGCTCAAGCCGCTCGAGCGCAAGACGCCGCCGTTCCCGAAGCTGCCGAAGATGCCGCGGGTGCGCAAGGACGACGTCGTCTGGGTCGAGCCGAAGCTCGTCGCCGAGGTCTCGTTCGCCGAGTGGACGCACGACGGCCGGCTGCGCGCGCCGGTCTACCAGGGGCTGCGCGAGGACAAGGACGCCGAGCGAGGTGCGGCGCGAGAGCCGAGCGCGACGCGCGATCCCGGACGTGATCCGCAAGCGGCAGCGCGTGCTCCGGCTCTCGAACCTCGACAAGCCGTTCTGGCCGGACGAGGGGATCACGAAGGGCGACCTGCTCGCGCTACTACCGCGACGTCGCGCCGGTGCGTCGTCCCGCACCTCCGCGACCGGCCGTTCACGATGAAGCGCTACCCCGACGGCTGGCAGGGCAAGTTCTTCTTCCAGAAGGACGCGCCGACGCGGCATGCCCGACTGGATCCCGACGCGTCGCGCATCGAGGTCTCGACCCGCGAGAAGCCGCGGCAGCGGCGCGAGATCGACGCGCCGCTCGTGAACGACGAGCTCGCGCTGCTCTGGATGGTGAACATGGGCTGCATCGACCTGAACACGTGGTACTCGCGGGTCGACAAGCTCGACCGGCCCGACTTCGTGCTCTTCGACCTCGACCCGTCGCCGGACGTCGGCTTCGCCGAGACGGTCCAGGTCGCGCTGCTCGTGAAGGAGGCGCTGGACGCGCTCGGGCTCGAGTCGTTCCCGAAGACGAGCGGCGCCGACGGGATCCACGTGCTCGTGCCGATCGAGCGGCGGCACACGTACGACGACACGCGCGCAGTTCGCCGAGATCGTCGCCGGCGCGCTCGCGCGCGACGCATCGCGGGCTCGTCACGACCGAGTGGACGAAGTCGAAGCGGCGCGGCGTGCTGATCGACGCGAACCAGAACGGCGAGGGCAAGACGATCGCGTCGGTCTACTCGGTGCGGCCGAAGGCCGGCGCGCCCGTCTCGACGCCGCTGCGCTGGGACGAGGTGAACGAGTCGCTCGACCCGGCGCGTTCACGATGGACGTCGTGCGTCGAGCGCGTCGCAGCGCACGGCGACCTCTACGAGGGCGTGCTGAAGACGAAGCAGTCGCTGTCGGCTGCTTTACGCACGCCTTCGCTAGCGGCTGCTAGCCCTGCGACAGTTCGCTGTTTTCGGCAAAGGAGGTGCGACATGACGACGATTGCACCTCTCCGGTCGCAGAGCCTGAGGCTCACGGCCCGCCAGCAGCATTCACTTGTAGCGAGCTCCCGAGCCTCGGGCACGTGCCCGGAGTTCACCCGATTCACTGAAAGGAGCTTCGCTTGAACCTGCAAGACCTTCGGCTGGGACGATGGCTTCGCGGCCGCGCTCGAGCCACACGACAACTGCATTGCCGGCGCGCGTCGTCGCGCAGCACCGCGGCGAGTACGACGTGCTCACCGAGGCCGGTGAGCTGCGCGCTCAGCCTCGCCGGCCGCCTGCGGCACGAGGCGTCCTCCGGCGCCGACCTGCCGGCCGTCGGCGACTGGGTGCGCGCTTCGCGACGAGATCGATCCACGCGGTGCTTGCCGCGGCGCTCGGCGTTCGCGCGCAAGGTCACCGTGAGCGCCGACCGAGGCGCAGGTGCTCGCCGCGAACATCGACGCGGTCTTCGTCGTCAGCCGCGCTGGACGACGACTTCAGCCTGCGCCCGGATCGAGCGCTACCTGACGCTCGCCTGGGAGAGCGGCGCGCCGCCGGTCGCTCGTGCTGACGAAGGCCGACCTCTGCGACGACCCGCTCGCGCTGCTGCTCGAGGTCGAGCAGGTCGCCGTTCGGGCGCCGCGCCCACGTGGTCAGCAACGTCACCGGCGACGGGCTCGACGAGCTCGCGCTCGCACCTCGCGCCGGCGACGGACGGTCGCGCTGCTCGGCTCCTCCGGCGTCGGCAAGTCGACGCTCGCTGAATCGTGCTCGCCGGCGAGGAGCTGCAGCCGACCAGGAGATCCGCGGAGGACGGGACGCGGCCGTCACACCACGACCGCCGGCAGCTCGTCCGGCTCCCGGGCGGCGCGCTGCTGCGTCGACACGCCCGGCCTGCGCGAGGTTCAGCTCTGGGACGCCGACGACGGGCATCGAGGCCAGGCCTTCGCGGACGTGGACGAGCTGGCCGCGAGCTGCCGCTTCAACGACTGCGCGCACTGCGCGGAGCCGGCTGCGCGGTTCAGGCGGCGATCGACGACGGGACGCTCACCGCGCGAGCGGCTGCAGAGCTACCGCGCGCTGCAGCGCGAGCTGCAGCGGCTGGCGATGAAGCAGGACGCGCGCGCCTGCGCTCGGAGGAGCAAGAAGAAGCGCGTCGCATTCGCCCGGAGCCGGCGCAAGAGCGCCTGGTGAGCTCAAGTCTCGCCGAGAGAACGCGAGCGCGGCGACGAGGCCGACGACGACCGAGGTAGGCGCAGGCCCAGAGGCGACAAGCGTGACCGCCGGTGTTGGCGCCGCCGAACGGCCCGAGCTGGAGCAGGAAGCCGGTGAACCCGGTCGTCTCGGCGGTGATCTGCCGCAGCGCCGTCCTGGTAGAGCGCCTCGAACGGCAGCGCCCAGGCGGCGATCGTCGCCGCAGTGCTCGAGGCGTGTGCGAGTTGAGCGCGTGGCCGATCGAGCCGAGCAGCCCGGCGACGAGGCCGGCGCCGAAGAGCATGAAGATCGCGATTCCGTTCGCGGTCGACGGTCAGGAAGACCGAGCCGAGCAGCGAGAGCGCGGCGACGATCGCGACGCCGCCGGCGAGCTCGATGCGCCGGCACGACGATGCGATCGGGCCACCAGTCGCCCGGTCAGGCCGGTGATCACCATCGCTGCGGCGTAGACGGCGACCACGTACGGCGCGCAGACCGCGACCGCACCGAGCCAGCGCGCGAGCAGAGCAGCGTCGACGCGGCCGACCGGGCGCACGACCAGCGGCTGCAGCAGCCCGCGCTCGGCATCGCCGCGCACCACGCCGAGCGTCAGGAAGATCGCGAGCACGACGCCCGAGGAAGAGCGTCGCGAACATCGCCAGGCCGAACATGAACGCGCCCGCGAAGGTCGCGTGCGTCGATGCCGACGCGGCGGCCGAGTGATGTCTCGACGTCGCGGAAGACGTAGTGGTTCGCGAGCCAGTAGAGGACGAGGAAGCACGACGGTCAGCAGCGAGGACGACCGCGAAGACCTTCCGCCGCAGCGCCTCGCGCAGGCCGTAGCCGACGATCGATCAGGATCGACGCTCACGACGGTCTCGCCGCCGACGGCTTCGAGGTACGTCTCCTCGAGCGTCGAGGTCAGCGACGCGGACGCCGTAGACCTGCGTCCCGGCCGCGACCAGCTCGGCGACGAGCCGCGGGCGCGTCCTCGCGGGATGCGCCGTCGAAGAGCTCTGACGCCCTCGTCGGTCTCGATCTCGACGCCGCGCGCGCGCGCGAGCTCGGCGGGCGAGCCCTCCGCGACGAGCCTGCCCGCGCGAGCAGGATCGCGACGCGGTCGCAGACGAGCTCGACCTCGCTCAGCAGGTGCGAGTTGAGGAGCACCGAGACGCCGCGGCGCGCGCAGCTCCTCGAGCAGCACGCGCACGGTGCGGCCGGCCGACCGGGTCGAGCGCGCTCGTCGGCTCGTCGAGGAGCAGGAGCGGCGGGTCGCCGACCAGCGCCTGCGCGATGCCCGAGGCGCTGCTGCATGCCCTTCGACATCGCCTCGACTCGGCGCGTCGCGCGCGTCGCTGAGCCCGACGAGCTCGAGCAGCTCGTCGCGCTCGGCCGCGCCGCCGCGTCGAGCCGCGACAGCCGCTGGTGCAGCTCGAGCAGCTCGTCCGCCGAGTACCAGCCCGGGAAGCGGAAGAGCTCGGCGAGGTAGCCGAGCTGCGGCGCGCGCGCGTCGCGAGCCCGCCGGCGCGCCGCAGACCTCGGCGCCGTCCGCGCGTCGGACGCGCGACGAGGCCGACAGGCGATCTTGACGAGCGTCGACTTGCCGGCGCCGTTCGGGCCCGAGCAGGCCGACGAGCTCGCCCTCGCCGACCTCGAGGTCGACTCCAGCGAGCGCGATGACCGGTCCGTAACGCTTCTCGAGACCCCGCGACGGCGAGAGCGGGCACCCGGCCGAGTCCACGCGGGAGGCATGAAGAACTCGTGTAGTGGCCGAGCCTCGCCGAAACCGAGGCGACGGTATACAGCTCCTGGGCCAATCCTCGGCATCTGCGACGAGGAAGACGAAGTCCGCTCCGGAAGCGCGCGCGGTCTCGATCGCCGCCAAGACGACCGCCGTCGCGTAGCCGCTGCTTCGGTGCTCGGGAAGCGTGCCGACGTCCTCGATCCGGGCATCGGCGCCGTTGAGTAGAGATCGCGTAGCTCACGACCTCGCCGTCGAGCTCGACGCCGAAGAAGCAGCGTCGTCACGCGTTCTCCGATCAGGCTCTTGCGCTCGGAAGAGCTGCTCGACGACCTCCGGGGTCGCCCAGGGCTGGCCTTCGAGCAGCTGCCGCCGGGCGCGGTCGCAGACCTCCTCGTCCAACTCGCTGACGAGTGAGAGGTCAGCCGTTCGCTCCGGCTCCGGAGCTGCGCCATCACGACGATGGCGGTCGGTGCGCCAGCCGTGCTCGGCGAACCAGGGGCAAGCTTCGCTCCCAGCTCCAGGGTCCGGAACGAAGATCAGGCGCCGCTCGAGCCGTTCCGCCTCGGCCACGAGCTCCTCCGGCTTCGCCTCGCGCCCACCCAGAGGTAGTTGCAGTCCGAGCGCTTCGGCACCTCGTCCGTGGAGACGGCCCGGCCGTAGGGCGAGTCGACCGTGCGGTTCGCCCATGTCGCCGCGGCGCCATGAACGCGCGTAGGCGCGGGCGAGTTCGTCACGCATCGTCGAGACACCGAGGCCGGTTGGCCATGCCTCTACTATCGCGGCTGTGGCTCTGGAGATGCGGAAGTCCTGCGAGCGCTGCGGAACCGGCCTCGCCGAGGACGGCGACGCGCATCTGTCGCACGAGTGCACGTTCTGCCGGGAGTGCACCGGCGCAGCTTGAGCGAGCGCTGCCCGAACTGCGGCGGGGAGCTTCCGTCCGAAGACCTAGGCGCGTAGCAGCGGCCGGTGAGACAGGTCGGCGCCCGCCGTCGCCCTTCGAGAGCTCGTCGCTCGCGGTAGGTCGAGCACCTCGACGCCCGCCCGCTCCATCCGCTCGGCGCGTGCGCCGGGTTGCCGTCGACCGCGAGCGCCACTCGCGGCGCGAGGGCGAGCACGTTGGAGCCCATCGAGTCGAACTCCTCGTCCGGGACCCGGACGAGCTCGACGCCGCGCGCCTCGAGCAGCTGCGCGAGTCGCGTCGGCAGAAGCGGCGCGTAGACCACGGCGAGGTCCGGCGCGAGCGGGCTGATCGGCGACATCAGGTGCATCACCTCGCCGCGGCCGCGCCAGTGCGGAAGGTCGAACGCGACCACCTCGACGTCTGGCAGGAGCTCGCGCAGGCGCGCGATTCCGGCCTCGTTCGTCCGGTAGCCGCAGCCGGCGAGCAGCGTGCGCTCGTCGAGCCAGCAGCAGTCGCCGCCCTCGGCGCACTCGGGCGGCCCGAGTCGGCCCGCGATCGGCACTCCGGCCCGCTCGAAGTCCTCGGCGAGCGGCCGGCACCTCGGCTGACGGCACCCTTGCCGGGGTAGAGCAGGAGCGCGCCTCGTCGGCGACGAGCGCCGGGTCGTAGGTGTAGATCGCGTCGGGGTTGCCGCTCCGCGCCGGACTCGGCGAGGACGACCTCGGCCCGGCGCCGGCGAGCTGCGCGCAGAAGGCCTCGTGCTCGCCGCGATCCTGGCTGGCGTCAGGCTTGGCGCGCCAGCCGCACACCTCCAGCCATGGAGGTCCTCCGCTCGGGGCGCCCGGACGAGCGACGCCGCCGGAGCTCGCCGGTCATCGACTGGCAGCCGTAGAGCCTGTGCCTCGACCTTCACGCCGAGGATCGTACTTCGGCCAGCCGCCGCTCCAGGAACGCGCGCTCAGCCGGCTGCGCCGCCAGCTCGAGCGCGCGGCCGTACGCCTCGGCCGCCTCGCCGCTACGCCCGAGCCGGCGCAGGAGGTCGGCGCGGCGCGGAGTGGAGGTGGCGGTAGCGCGTCCAGCCCGTCGATCCCGTCGATCAGCGCCGAGCCTGCGCTCCGGCCCTTCGGCCATCGCCACCGCGACCGCGCGGTTCAGCTCGACCACCGGTGACGGCGCGAAGCAGGCGAGCCGCTCGTAGAGCGCGGCGATCTGCGGCCAGTCGCGTCTCGCGCTCGAGGTGGAGCGACGGCGATCGCCGCCTGCAGCTGGTAGGGCCCGGCTCGCCGCAGCGGCAGCGCGCGCTCGAGCACGCGCGCGGCCCTCGTCGATCGCGCGCGTCGTCCCAGAGCGCGCGGTCCTGGTCGTCGAGCAGGACGAGCCAGCCGCTGCGTCGACGCCGCGGCGTCGCGGCGCGCGTCGTGGAGCAGCATCAGCGCGAGCAGCCCCAGCGCCTCCGGCTCGTCGGGCATGAGCACGCGACGAGCACCTCGCCAGCCGGATCGCCTCCTCGCAGAGCTCGCGCGCGCGGCGGCGGTCCGTAGCCCTCGTTGAAGATCAGGTAGACGACCGCGAGCACCGCGCCGCAGCCGCTCCGGCAGCAGGTGATCGGGCGGGACGCGGAACGGGATCCCGGCGGCGCGGATCTTCTGCTTCGCGCGCACGAGGCGCTGCGCCATCGTCGGCTCCGGCACGAGGAACGCGCGCGCGATCTCCTCGGTGTCGTGAGCCCGCCGAGCGTGCGCAGAGTGAGCGCCACCTGCGCCTCGGTCGACGAGCGCGGGATGGCAGCAGGCGAAGATCAGGCTCAGTCGCTCGTCGGGAATCGGGTCCTGCCTCTTCGTCTCCGTGCGGCTCGAGCGCGGCGAGCAGCTCGGTCTTGCGCGCGAGCGTCTGCTCACTGCCGGATCCGGTCGATCGCCCGGTTTCGTGCCGTCGTCACGCAGCCATGCCCCCGGGTTGGTCGGGGGCGCCTGTCGCGCGGCCAGCGCTCCAGCGCCGTCGCGAAGGCGCTCCCTGCACGGCGTCCTCGGCGAGCTCGACGTCGCCGAGCGCGCGGGCGAGGATCGCGAGCGTGCGCCTCCACTCGTCGCGGAAGACGGCTTCTGGCTATGAGCCGTCCTCCTCGAAGACCATCACCGGCCTCACCTCGACGGAGCCGTGGCGAGCACCGGGAATCTTCGGCCGCCTCAGCCGATCGCCTCGTCGAGCGAGTCGGCCTCGATCAGGTAGTAGCCGCCGAGCTGCTCCTTCGTTTCGGCGAAGGGCCCGTCGGTGGTCAGCACGTCGTCGTTCTGGACGCGGACGGTGGTCGCCGTGCTGCCAGTCGGCTCGAGCGCGTCGCCGGCGACCATGCGCGCCGCTGTCCTGAAGCTCCTGCGTGAAGGCGCCGTACGCCTGGAAGATCTGCCCCCGCTCCTCCCCGGTGCGGGTGTCCCACGAGGCCTGGTCGCCGTAGATGAGCAGCATGTACTGCATTGCGTCCTCCTTGGTCGTTGTGAGAGAGTACGACGAACAGGACCAGGCCCGATTCGACCGGGTTCTTGAAACGGGCGCGTTGCCGATCGTTCCGCAGTCCAGTTCGTGCACGCACCGGAACCTGCTTGGCCTGACGGGCGGGGTGCGGTCGTCGATGAGACCAGACGCTCTCGCGACAGATCGCGACCGCTTGCGTCGCGTGCGCGGTCTTCGTTGCGATCGGCTGCGGGTCGCCGTGGGTCAGGCGAAATCCGGCTCCCAGGCGCAGACGCCCGAATCGCCGAGCTGTCCCAGCTCTCTGGGGCAGCGGTTTGTCCAGACACTGCGGATGCCCGGGCGCCCCGGATTCTTGCTGCTGGTGAAGAACACTCTCTGGGTTGCGATCGCGTCCGCGCGCCCAAGTGGTCGAGGCGCGCTCGTTCGGATCGATGCACGTTCGCGGGTCGGTGCTGAATGTTTCGCCTTCCGGTCAACCCCTACCAACCGGCCTTCGGCTTTGGCTCGCTGTGGGTGACAGGCGAGACGACGCAATCGGAGATATCAAGGCCGACTGCTTCGCATCGATCCGAGTACCGGCCGGGTATTGCGGCTCATTCACGGGCCACAGACCCTCGGGGCCAAGGATTGCGTACCACTTCGGACGCCGTGGATTGGCGGCGCGGATATCTTCCCGCCGGGCCATTCGAGCGGGCCGGAGTGCGGTTCGTCTACAAGATCGACCCGAGACGGAACGCAGTCGTCCGCCGGGTGCAACTCCCCGCGCAGTCGACGGTAATCGCTTTGCACGGCGACGGACGGGCACTCTGGTCGGCGGGTTGGTGGGGCGTCGTCAAGCGCATCCGCCGCGGGCCGTGTCCTCTTCTTCCAACCATCGACGGCTCCGGCTGGTCGCTGGCGCAAACCCCCGAGCGGTTTGGGTTGCACAGCCGTTCTTCGGCAGCCGCCCCGTCCGTAAACAGGACCGTCCAGCGCGGCGGCTCTTGCGGATCGGCACGTCGGGTGTGCGGCGAATCTCGGTCGTGGAGCCTGCAGACCCAACCGGGCCACGTCTCCTCCGCCGACGGCGTTGTCTGGGTCACGGCGAACGGCGGACTCTGCGCGCATGGACGCAGCGGAAATGCCGCCGACGCTGACCAGGTCCCCGTGGATTTCAGCCCCAACTATCACGTGGCCTTCGGCGGAGGGCCGTGGCTCTCGGACCTCCGGGCGAATCGGGTACACAAGGTCTGCTGACCGGCTAGGGCAGGGTGCCGCTGTAGGCGTTGCAGGGCGTGTGGCGCTGCGGCCGGCGCAAGCCGTACGAGCACGCGGGCTTCCACGGGGCACCGTGCTCCCGGCCGAGGGCGCTGGCTTCTGACCGCCCAGACGGCAGCGGAGGCCCTGCAGCGCGCCTGTGCCTGGAACGAGCCCGGCCAGCCGGATCCGCCGTGCCGCCGCGGCCGGGGCCAGGCCGGTGACGTTCGGGGACCCGAGCAGCCGGAGCGGCGCTCGTCACGCCCGTCTCCCCATGAGAGGCCCCGGAGCCGTAGAAGAGCCCGGAGGATGAGCAGCAGCAAGACGACCACGAGCGAACTCTACGCCCGCTCGAGCATCCGCTGCAGCAGTGCGAGCGCCCCCGCCTTGTCGAGCAGCTCGTTCAGGTTGCCGCACTTCGGGCTCTGGCACGCAGGACGGGCAGCCGACGTCGCACGGGCAGCCGGCGAGCAGCTGCTGCGCGTGTCCGCGACCCAGCCCTCGAAGCTGCTCGAAGCCGCGCTCGGTGATCCCGACGCCGCCGGCGTGGCCGTCGTAGACGAAGATCGTCGGCGCGCCGGTCTGGAAGTGGACGTTGGTCGAGAGGCCGCCGATGTCCCAGCGGTCGCACATCGCCCAGAGCGGCAGCAGCGCGATCAGCGCGTGCTCGGCCGCGTGCAGCGAGCCGAGCAGCTTCGGCATCTCCTCCAGTCCTCGAGCATGCCACGGCCTCGGGCAGGAACCAGATCGCCTCGGTCTCGAACGTCGTCTGCGGGCAGGTCGAGCGCGACGAGGTCGATCGCGTCTCCTGCGTCTGGATCGACTTCGCGCTGGTAGGCGACCACCTGCTCGGTGACCTGCGACGCGCCCGAAGCGAGAGCTCGAGCCCGCAGCCGCTGCTCGCGCGCGCAGCGGCTCGACGATCTCGGTCGTCGCGTCTCCTTCTTCGCCTGCGTGTACCAGTCGCCGCTGGAACGGCTCGACGACGCGCCGTGCGCGTGGCGAGGTCGAGCTCTGCGCACGAGGTAGCGCTCGCCGAGGTGGAGGTAGATCGCGCCACCGTGGACGGTCGAGTACGCGCGCGCCCGCTCGACTGAGCCCGAGCAGCGTGCCGCGTCGGAGCCCTCGACGATCGTGAAGGCGTCCGGTCGAGCCGAGCGCAGCGAGATCCGCGCGCTCGCCGGGTAGTCGCGGCCGGCCCAGACGTAGCCCGCCTTGGTCTTGCGTAGCCCGGGAGGGCGGCCGCCCGCTGGGGCAATACGTAACTGAACGAAGGCCAC
>ERZ1370068.6661-contig-5632_pt1 | contig 39217 bp, 64 predicted proteins | sample MGYA00561227_ERZ1370068 | MGnify/ENA primary metagenome ERZ1370068 (study PRJEB38410, sample SAMEA6850437) | metagenome | study: Metagenomic assessment of the ecological functions of the soil: analysis of the soil microbiota associated with the...
CGTTCAGTTACGCATTGCTGCTTTGGCGCTCGGACTCCTTTTATCCCTCGCAATGCACTTTCCGCGTCATTCTTGATCGCTGCTGGAACATTTGGGTCGTTTGTCGCCAGCGCGAGCTGCACCTTCACTTCGCCATCGTCGATGTGGACCGACTTGACCAACCCGAAAGAAACGATGTCACGAGTGAAGCCGGGATATTTCACCGACTTCAACGCGTTTCGTCACCTGCTCCTCTGAGATCGACATACCTGAACCTTACGTGCGCGGCGGCAAACGTAAAAACGGGCGCTGCAGAATTGATTAGAGGCGAACTCGCCGGTGCCGGCCGTTGGAGAGAGATCGATCCGTTGATGCGTTCTTTCGATTTCCAAAACAAGACCTGAATAGTTCCACCGGCCAAGCGACTTCGTTGCCGCTACGTAAATTGTTCCTTTGCCTTTCGGGCCGGAGACGGGAATGGAGGTTGGCTTCTCCGGATGCGCCGTTAACGTTTGTGTTTCCTGACAAAGAAGGCCTTCTGTGACAGGCGAACCAGAGCCTCGATAACGGCAGGGTGTGTTTTGACCCGCTGCCGAAAGCATCTTTGTAAACCTCGCTCGATTTCATCGCGCTGAATACGATCAGGACGATTGACCCGACAAAAACAACGAACAACATCGCTATGCTGAAACAGCCAAAGGGCTGCGACCATTTCCAATTCCGCTTCCACCAGTTGGGTCTTGGCGTTCGCGGAATTGCCGGCGGCTCCTGTTCCACGCGGCCTTTCTACGTCGAAGATTAAGTCCTTGGCAACGAATCTCTTCGCCTGCAATCTAACGCTTGACGCCTTCAGCCCCGGCGCGGCAGGATGCCCTCCATGAAACTACAATCACCTCTTCGAATTATTGTCGCAGCCGCTTTGCTCACGCTTTTGGGCGCCTGTGCGACCATGACATCCAGTCCAGCTGCTCTGGCAGGCACATGGACCAACTCGCTCGGCACTGTGTGGACAATCAATGCTGACGGCACATTTCACGTAATGTCTATTAAGCCGAAAGCGGAAGTCTGGGGCAACTATACGGTCGCAGGCGATACCATCACAATTCAAGAAACGCCGGCATGGCGGGTCGATCCGCCAAATCTTGCAAAGGACCCGGCGTGTATAAGTTCAGCCGCCCAGACCGAAATACTTTGTCCTTCGTTTTGGTCAGTGACACTTGCAAGCCGCGGATCCAAAACGTGACGCGAGCGTGGCATTCGAAGTAATCCAGATCCAGAAAGTATTAGACTGCGAGTAGCGGGTGCTCCCCCTCAGAATCGCTCGAGGGTTGGCGTCAACCGTCCCGGTCGATGATCTGCAGATAAATATCATCGAGTCGTTGCGCTTGTGTGCCGCAGATCGAAGTTCTTTCGAACTACTTCTGCGGCGCTGCGGGCGATCCGCGAAAGAAAAATCAGATCTTGGGTCGCGCTAACAGCGCCCGGGAGAGCGCTTCATGATCATGCTCCGGCACCAGGACGCCGCTCACGGCGTTTTCGATTGCTTCGGGAATTCCGCCGTGCTCGGTTGCAAACACTGGCAGACCGCTGGCCATTGCTTCGAGCATCGAATTTGGAACGCCTTCCTGATTTCCGTCGCGACCAGTCTGGCTCGGGTGCAGGAAAATGTGCGAGCCGATAGTAAATCTCGCGCAATTGCTCTTGCGAGACGAAGCCGGTGAAGTGAAACGCGCTCCTCGATCGTTTAATTCGCGCGTCAGCTTCCTGAAGTTCGTCGAGCAATGGTCCTTCGCCGGCAATCGTCAGCGTCGCATTTCGGATATCGATCCAGAAAACTGCGAAAGCGCTAAGGGTAACTGGCAGACCTTTCTTCTCGATCAACCGGCCGGCTTGCACAAATCGCCATTCACCGTTGTGCGGAAAGCTCCTTTCGCGGAACGGAAATTCCTCTGAGTGGAATCCCGGTATGTTGAATTGCGATCTTCGTTTCGTCGCAACCAAGATCGGTAACTGCGCGCTCGCAGCGATTCCGGAGCGGACCAAGACCAGGCTTCACCGCTGCGAGCATCTCTCGCGTGGCCTCTCGATAGGCCGGCTTGTTCATGTCCACCGTGACATCAGCGCCGTGAAAGGAAACGATCGACGGATTTTTCCAAGCGCGAATTAACGGCAGGAGATGTGGACGGCGATTTGGCCGAAGTAAATGTGCAAGAGCTGAGCGCGTCGCTTCTGTCAAGACGCGCTAGCAACGCGCTCAGCTCCGCGTCCGAAATCTGCCACGGCATGTCGCGCACTTGCCTGTGACCAAAAGCGCCGCAGAAAATGCGTTGCCGGCTTTGGGAACGATTTCGACCGTCATCAAACGGGAAGCGCTCGGTTTGCTCCCGTTTCTGCGCGATCACGACCGGAGCGCATCGTCGCAGCGCAGTGATCTGCCGGTAGATATGGAACATCTCCGGCTTTCAGAAACGTCGCGCAATAGCAAGCGATGACCGGGCGTGATTCAGCGGATGGAACTTCAACGCCCAACGCTCAACGCTCAACGCCCAATGTTCAACTCTCAGGGAAGGCGATTTCCTGATCGTCCGTGGGCGGCTCGAAAGCCGCGGCTCCTTGGATCCAAACTCAGGTGGAAAACTGCGCGCGCACTTCCGCTGGCACACGCGTCAGGCGCCCGGTTTGGGCATTAATCGGGCACCACAGCGTCGCGGCCTTTGACAAGAGCTGTCCGTCGCCGTTGCGCCGGATTTCCGTGAACCGTTCGAAGCGTAAGCCGAGTGGCTTTGCCGACCCAGGTGCGCAGGACGATCTTGTCCCCGAGGCGCGGCGGGAGTCTTGTAGTCGATCTCGTGTCGGATAACGACCCAGCCGATAGCTCTCCTGTGCTTCAGGGCTGGCGACGGCTCGCCAATGCGCGGTGGCAACATCCTGGACCCACCGCAGGTAAACGGTGTTGTTTACGTGATTTTGCTCGTCGATGTCACCGGGCAAAACTGAAACGGTCATTTCGAAATGCGGCGGAGGACATCGGAAGCGAAGAGTCAGAAGTCAGTAATCAGTTGAAGAGCTGAGCGTTGAGAGTTGATGAAAAGTAGCACAGCGGCGGAAATATCCCTACAAACTCCGACCCGACATTGGGGCTAGTATCGCCGGGCAGATGAACGAGCGGACATGAAGAGATTGCGTCAGCATTGCCGAGCGGACCTGGATGCGCTGCCGCGGCTACGGCGGATTTCGGTTGCGCGGAATGGAGAATGACGCGGCTGGAAACCTTTATCGACGCGGTCGTTCGCGTTCGCGATCATCGATGCTGGTGATCGCCGCGCAGCAAATCCCGGACGATATCAGCGCTGCTCGCCGCGTTCAGAATGTGCCCGTCTTTGTCGCGAGCATCATCGTGCTGGGAATTTTGGCGAGGGCATTGGTTGTGGAGCCGACGTTACGGCCTGAAGATGGAATCTCGATTTTCATTAGCTGGGCGATGATTAATCGCAGCGGAGCATCCTAGAGGCGGACCTTCAGCGAGGCAAGGTCAGCTGATATGAAAACGTCGCATTAATTCCTGGCGTGCCTCCATCGCATGCGCCGGGTTCATGCGACTGAGCAGTCTTTCCCGGCGTTCCGGATCCATCGCTGCCAGTTCGCGCACCATCTTGTCGCGCGTTTTCCACTTCGCTGTATTTGCTCAAGCCAATGCCGATCGCGGAAGCGCGGAGATCGTCAAACCGTGATGTCCGTTGCGGTCACGAGATCAATAAAGAATTGAAAACTGTTGGAGACAAACGACGGAAAAGAGGCCGGTTGACGATGCCGATGCGGAGAGGACATTTTCCTGATCGTGCGCCGAGAGATTCTCGCCGTTTTATGCGGTGGTGTTGTCCTTGCTAGTGCCCCATTAGCGCGGTCTCAGGATGCGACTTCGGCAAATCTCCCAGAGCACTTGGAGACAGGTGAGGCGACACCTACGCCCAAGATTAAAAAGAAAAAGAAAGAGCGAAGCCGGGAAATTGCAGCCAGCGCATCAAGTGAAAGGATGCACCGGTTATCGAGGCCCACGACCCCGGAAGAACGGACAACAACGGCCGCGCCAGCGAAAGAAACATCGTGTCAAAAGGCGGGCGCCCCCTGCCGTGCAATCCTGAGCCGACCAGCTTCTCAACTTCCACCTCCTTGTCGTTATCGGCTGCCCAAGCCATGGCAGTGAGTGCTCCCTTGCCCAGTATCCATATCCAAGCAAAGCACGCCAATGTTACTGGAAGCGGGGTTTGCGTCATGATTGTCGACACTGCGAGCGGGAAGGTCACGAATGCGATGATGGCGCAAAGCACCGGTAACGCGACTCTTGATAAAGTGACCACCGAGACGTTTCGAAGGTGGCGATTCAAAGGCCGGAAGCGTCGCAAGTCCGAGTGCCGATCAGCTATGAATGAAATGGAATTCGTTTGCTCTAGTGGAAGAACAGGCAATTTCCCGGTAATCAGCGCTCACAGTTATGGCGACGGGCGCATTGTGTGATCACGAACGATGTATGCACGTTGAGCTCGATCAATCGAAGCGGCTCCTGGTGATCAGCGCTGTGGAACGGGTCACGGCCGCGGAAGCAAAGCTGGCTGCGCAGCGCGTCCGCGAGCTCCTGCGCAGGATGTTGTGCCCGGTTTCCGCGTTCTGGCGGATTTCCGATGGTTGGACTCAATGGATTCGGCGTCGGCGCGTCAGCATCGCTGAAATCATGGATGCGCTTACCGAAAGAGGCGTCGGGTCGGTGACGCGGGTGATCACGCCGACCCGCACAAGGACATTGGTCTCAATATTCTATCAGCAGTTCCATTACGGACCCGAAGTCCGGATCGCGACATTTGGAACGCTAGCTGACGCGCTGCAAAGTTTGGCAGGAGACGGTTGATTCGCCCTCGACCTAGTTTGGACGAAGTAAGTCACCGGGGATGTCTTGCGTAATGGGCCATCCTGCCAGGGCTGACAAATTGGAGCGACTCTCGCTTGAGGCGTCGCCTTCGCCTGCGTTAGCATCTGCCGGGATGCTTGAGATGATTTTGGGGTGCCTCAAATGGGCCGCCGTCGGCTTCGTCGTGGCGTTTTGCCCTGATGAAACTGTTCGAGGCCAGTCACATTCATGACGATATTCCCAAGCCTGCTTTCAAAATACGGCAGACGAAGCGCGCAGCATTCGTGTTATCGACATTCGCAGCGATGCTTTCGGCCTGGTCTGGTTGCTGGTGCAGAAGTTGGACTAGAATCCGTAGTCGCAAATCAGATCCGTCTGAGTTTCGTGATCGCGCCTCGCAAGCAGGTCAGCCCATGTAGAAGCCGCCGTTCACGTTCAGAACATGCCCGGTGATGTACGAAGCCATCGGTGAGGCGAGGAAGAGCGCCGCATCGACAATCTCATTTACATCACCGAGGCGGCCGAGAGGGATTTGTTTGATGAAGTTCTGCGTCACTTCGTTCGGGCACGGCTCTTGCTCATTCCGACGTCGATGAAACCGGGCGCAATCGCGTTGACCGTGATGTTCTGCCGCGCAAACTCGCGCGCGGAAACTTTGTAAGCGCAATGATTGCCGCTTTGCTCGAAGAATAATTTGCCTGGCCGAACAAGTCCCATCTGCCCGCTCACCGATGACATGGTTCACGATCCGGCCGCCGTTGCGCAGAATCGTCGTGCGCTTTTTGTGTGACAGTAAATGTGCCGGTGAGATTCACGCGCAGGACACTCTCGAAATTCTTCCATCGGCATCTTCTTGATGCGTGCGATCGCTGATGATCCCGGAGTTGTTCACGAGAACGTCGAGCCCGCCATGTCGATCTTGTATTTGCTTCATCATCGATTCGACCTGCTCCGGCTGCGTCACGTCGCACTCGATCGACAAGCGGGTCTTTCAATTCCTGTCGCCACGCTCGTGCGCATCAGCTTTGTTTTGTCCCTTCGGATCGGCGACGTAATTGACCACGCATTGCGCGCCGCGTTTTCCCGAACGCCTTGATCATTTCGGCGCCGATCCCGCGCGAGCTGCCCGTGACCAGGACGACTTTGCCGGTGAAATCGAGAGGATCCTTCACTTACCGCTCAACAGCTATTCGTCGAGTAAGTGACGGACCACGAGCGCGATCGGCAGCCCGATCAAAATCAATGTGAATGATCACAGCGGTCACGTCCCTCGACATGGAATGGCGTGCGTTCGGGAATGCGAGCGGCACGACAATCCAATACATGAAAATGTAAACCGCGATTCCGTAAAGCAGTCCCGACACTACAGCGTGCCGGGTCAGAGAACTGAATTTCCGGCTGGCGAGCGTAGAACACCGCAGCCGCGGTAAACGCGATCAGGAAGTGAATCGGCGAGACCCAGCCCGGCGGTCGCCATTGCTCCTTCGAACGAACGCGGCGCCGAGCAAACCGCTCGCGATTCCCTGCAGCATTCGAATGGATCCCGTGCCTTTGAGTCTCCGCGATTACAAACGCGGAGGTGATATCAAGGATTCCCGCGATCAAACCGGCGAATACGATCGCCGCGAAGCGGCTCGCGATTTTTCAGGCGATCGCGTATCTGAGTCACTCTACTAGGCTAGAATGGCATTGCCGGTCAAATCGATTAGCCGTTAGACTTTTTGCCTGATGGTCGGCGCCGATTCGAATTCTGACCGCTGTCCCGATTTGTGATGGGCACGACAGCGCGATCAACACGATCAACCTCGAATTCATCCGGCACGGGATTGAAGTGATTTATCTCGGCTTATCATCGCTCGGTTGGCGACATTGTGCGCGCCGCCATCCAGGAGGACGTGCGCGCCATTGGCATCTCGAGTTACAACGGCGGGCACATCGAATTCTTCGCGGAAGTTGTCGATCTTTTGCGCAAGAACGGCGCGGACGACATCAAGGTGTTCGGCGGCGGCGGCGGGACGATCACGCATGACGATGCGGCAACGATGAAACGCAAAGGCGTGGACGAAGATTTTTTCGCCGGCACGTCGCTACGAAGAAATGGCGCGATTATGTCGCATCAGCACTACGGCAGACCGCGCACGAAACGACCGCGCCGCGAAGTCGTCGGACCATGGAACTCGCACAGAAACTGACGGAGATCGAGGACGGCTATGCGACAAAAGCAAACGCTCAACGCTCAACGCTCAACGCTCAGCACAAGTCGGCAAACCGCAACATCGAAATCCGCAACACAAGGTCATTGGCTTCACCGGACCCGGCGGCGCGGGCAAAACGACGCTGATTGATGAGCTGGTGCTGCGTTTTCTGAATCGAAATCCAAAGGCACGAATCGCGATTTTGTCGCACGATCCGAGCGTGGTCGGCGAAGGCGCATTGCTGGGCGATCGCGCCACCATGATCAACTCGCAGGACGATCGCGTGTTCATGCGCAGCATGGCCACGCGCGGACAAGCCGGCGGACTTTCGCCCGCAACGCATGATTGTCTCGCGCTGCTCGCGCATTCGAATTTCGACTATGTCATTATCGAAACCGTGGGCACCGGGCCAGGAGGCGATGCCATTTCAGAAAAATGGAATTGTCGATCTAACCGTGCTGGTGATGAATCCGGATTACGGCAGCCGGTTGCAGTTGCAAAAGATCGTCATGCTCGATCTGGCCGACATCGTGGTGGTGAACAAGAGCGATCTTCAGCGCGCTCGCACAGCGCACACGGAAATCGAACAGCGTCTCGAACAGAACCGCGCGATCTCAGCAACTGGTTGACACTGTCGCAAAACGCCATCGCGATCCTGGCGTGGATCGAATTGTTCGAGTTAATTTGTAACCGCGGCTAACAAGTCTGTCATGTCGAGCGAGTCGAGACATCTCTGGTATTCTCAAGACGGAAATAATTAGAGTTCCTCGCTGCAATGACGAAACGAAGAATCGAATTATGAGCAAGCTCGGACAAGTCGTTGAGTCGGTCGAGAAGCTACAACAGGTTCGTTCTCGATCAGGTGAAAGCGCGCGCGCACGGATGAAAAATTTGGGCGCGAGCTGCTTGGACGCTGGAACGACATCAAAGCGAAAATTCCGGTGACGCGCACGCCGACCGGATTGCCATTGCCGCGGCTTGCGTTGCCGGAAATCGATGAGCCAGGCGAGATCGCGCGTTATCATCTTTGGCGAAGGACTTGCCGGGTGAGTTTCCATATTCTGAACGGCGGCCTATCGCGAGATGTATCTTGAGCCGGTGCGCGAAATCGAAAGCTGTTGAGAAGGATAAAGCTGTAGCGGCAGGCGTGTCGCCTGCAAACGCAAAGAGAACGGCCGACACGGCCGCCGCTACAGGAGGAGCCGACGCGTTTGTTCTCCGGGTTTGATGCTGGCTGAGGACACGAACGAGCGTTTTCATTATCTGACCCAACATCAGCGCACGCATCGGCTCAGCACGGCGTTTGATGGCCCGACACTTTACGGAATCGACAGCGACGCAGACGGCGTCTTCGGCAAAATCGGCGAAGGCGGCGTGGCGATCGACACTGTCGAAGACATGGTGCGGCTCTACGACGGATTCGATCTTGGCTCGCCGAATTTCTCCGCGTCGATGACGATCAGCGGCCCGGCGCCGATCATCATGGCGATGTACATCGCGGCGGCCAAACGGCGTTTCGGTCCGAAAGTTGTTCCGAAACTGCGCGGCACAATTCAGGCCGACATTTTCAAGGAAGTTCAGGCGCAGAACGAAACGATTTTCCCGATCGAAGCCGTCGCTGCGTTTTCTCACCGACATGGTGGAATTCACCACGCGCGAAATGCCGCGCTGGTATCCGATCTCGATCAGCGGTTATCACATCGGCGAAGCCGGCTCGACGCCGGTGCAGCAAGCCGCTTACACGCTCTCGAACGGATTCGCTTACGCGGAAATGTTCGCCGCGCGCGGAATTCCGGTCGATCAATTCGGCCCGCGCCTTTCATTCTTCCTCGATTGCGGGCTCGACGTCGAATACATCGCGCTCGCGCGCGTGTCGCGCACGGATCTGGGCGATCGGAATGCGCGACGTGTTTGGCGCCGGACCGCACGCGCAGCTATTCAAATTGCACACGCAAACCAGCGGCCGCTCGCTGATCGCCGCGGAATTCAAAAACAATCTCACGCGCACCGCCGCGGAGTTGATGCTCGCTTACATGAACGCGACGAATTCGTGTCATTCAAACAGCGCGGACGAACCGTTCACGACGCCGAGCGAAGAATGGATCCGGCTCGCCGCGCACGGGCAGGCGATCCTGCTCGAGGAATCGGGCATTTTCAAACACACCATGAACATGTTGAGCGGTTCGCCCGGGAATGAAAGCGGTCGAGCGCGCGGTAGAAGCCGCGATTCTCGATGAGTTCCGCGAAATCGAGCGGCTCGGCGGTGTGCTGGCGGCGGTGGAAGATCGTTATCAGCGCAGTCAGATCCAAAATGCGGCGCATCGTGCGAACAACAAATCTACGACGGCACTCGCCCAATCATCGGGTTGAATCGCTACCGTGAACGGCGCCGAAGAAATTCCTGGACGTGAAACTTGCCCGCATTCACGCGGCAAACAGCAATTGCAGGTCGATCGGCTTGCGCAAATTCAAAAAGAAAAATGCCGACAAAGCGAACGCGCGCTGGACAAACTGGCGCAGGCCGTCGAGCACGGTGAAAACTTCTTCCCGGACACTGCTGGATGCAGTGGAAGTTTGTTCGTTAGGCCAGATCACCGGCCGTTTGCAGGAAGTCGTCGGGCGCTTTCGCCCAATGGTATGATCAGGATGTCAGCCAGCCTTGGCTGACTCGGCGGGCAAGCTGCCAGCTTGGCCTGCGCTGTGGATTCGGCAGCCTGGCAGGTTGCTGGCCGAGTCAGGCTAGGCAGCCTGACTTCGGACCTACGTTTCGGCAATGCGCGCAAACCAGGCGGTGCGTCCGCCGATCGTGGCCGATCTCAATTTGCGTCCGCAACCCGGGCATTGCCGCCTTTGCCGTCGGTGCGGCAGCAGCCATGATTTGGGCATGACGATCCACATCAGCTTTGGCCTCGATTGCCCTTTTCAAAATGTAGCGCGTCGCGCGAAAGAGTTTCGTGACTGCTTTTACCGCTGCAGAGTCGAAACTTGCGTCGCCGGGTGAACGCGTGCGCGGAAAAGAATTTCGTCGGCATAAATATTTCCGATGCCGGCGATTAACTTCTGGTTGAGCAAAATCGATTTCACTGAGCCGCGATGTTTTCCGAGGATCTCTGTGAATTGCGAGAGAGTGATGTCGAGCGCGTCCGGACCCAAGGCGCGCTTTTCCAAAAATTCATTCACATTCTCGATTAGCCCGATCTCGCCAAATTTGCGCTGGTCCTCGAACGCAAGGCAGTACGCGTTGGCGAAAACAAAGAGCACTCGCGTATGCTTGGGCGCCTGTTTCTCATGCTTGAAATAGTGAAGCGATCCAGTCATGCCTGAAATGCAATCGCAACCAGAGGTGGCTATTGGCGCGCACGAACAGATGTTTGCCATGACGACGAGCTCGATTTGAAGCGGTGCCCTCTTAGTCCGCGGCGCGAGCCCACGCGCTGAGATGCCCCTTTAAAATGTGCGCATCGCGCACATCGACATGGCCGATGCGTTGATGCAGCGAAGTTGCATCGAGCTACCGTTTGAAGGTTTCGACATCGGGCAGCTCTGGCATGGCGAACGCGACGAAGGCAATCGTGCCTGCGAACGCTCACGTGCGCAAGGAGGCACGACGCCGCAGACAGGATTGTCTGCGTCACGCTTTTTGCCGAGCTTGGGTGAAGCGGATGTCTTCCAATCCGATCGATGACTTCTTGCGGTTGATAAAAAATCGCCGTCTGGGCGCTGTGTTTAATCCGTGGTGGGAAGTCGATGAACCAAACGATATTGGTCCGGACGTGCCGGCCAGTACGGCGGAACCAGCTACGCGCCTATCTGCGAAAGCGGCTTCGTGCATGGCACACACTCGCAGTGATCGGCGAGGCGGTTGGTTATCGCGGCGGATCACTTCAGCGGAATCCCCATGACTTCCTGAGCGGTTGCTGCTCGGTCGAAGCAAGAAGGTCCGGATGAAATCCAACGATTTCTTCTCCGACATTAATCCGCGGCGCACGAGCAAACCTGAGAAATGTCCGGACGGGTTTTCAGAGCCGACTGCAACGATTGTGTGGGGCACGCTCTTGCAACATGGCCTAAGGCCAGACCAACTCGTGCTGTGGAATGCGTTCCCGTGGCATTCGTTCGATCTGCGCCGCGGCATGTTGAGCAACCGTATGCCTAGCAATTCGGAGCAAGCTGCCGGCCTGCTGGTGCTCAAGGCTTTTCTCGAATTATTTCCGTGCGATCAAGTCGTCGCGCTGGGAAAAATCGCCGCCGCACAACTCGGACGAGACTTGATGTGAACAGACACTGCGTGCGCCATCCGGCTTCCGGCGGCGCTAGACTTTTTCGCCAGCAGATCGCCGAGCTTGTGCAGTGAGGCTGGAGAGATTAGAAATTAACGCCGCGTCGTCGCATGCATCTTATGACTTCGGCGGTTCGCTCTTTTTGAATGGCGCGAACAAATCAATCGGGACGGGAAGAAACGTCGTGGTGTTATGTTCGCTGGAAATTTCGCGCATCGTTTGCAGGAAACGCAGTTGCAGCGCAATCGGCTCCTTGCTCATCATCGCCGCGGCCTGCACCATTTTTTCCGCAGCTTGAAATTCGCCCTCGGCGTTGACGATCTTGGCGCGGCGTTCGCGCTCGGCTTCGGCTTGCTTGGCCATCGCGCGCTTCATCGTGTCGGGCAGCGCCACGTCCTTTACCTCGACCGCCGTGACTTTGACGCCCCACGGTTCGGTTTGCCGGTCGATGATCTCCTGCAACTTCTGGTTGATCGACTCGCGCTGCGAAAGCAGGTCATCCAAGGGGGCCTGGCCGAGCACGCTGCGCAGCGTCGTCTGCGACGATCAGCGAGGTGGCTTTGAGAAAGTTCTCCACTTTCACGACCGCGGCTTGCGGATCGACCACGCGGAAATAAACAACCGCATCGACCGTCACCGGCACGTTGTCACGCGTCATCACCTCCTGCCGCTCGACGCTGATGGTGACGACGCGCAAATCCATTCGCACCATTCGATCGACGATCGGGATGAGGAAAATCAGCCCCGGCCCTTTCGCGCCGAGTAATTTTCCGAGACGAAAAATCACGCCGCGCTCGTATTCGCGCAGGATGCGGATCGCCTGCGGCAGGATGATCACGGCAAGGATGATGAGGGGTATGGCCCAACTAATTAATTTCGGCAGTGCTTCGAGTAATGGCATGGCTTTATTTTCCTTTGGTTTTCAGTTTTACAGTTAATCCTTGCACGGCTGCAATCTCAGCCTGCTTCGCCTTTTTCGATCGGTGTATCGCTGACCGCGTTCCAATATTCGCCCTCGACGAAAATCTTGCCGCCACGCGAATCGATTGGCGTCAACGCGGTCACGGTTTTCCCAAGCATCGTTTCCGCTCCGGCCTTCACCGGCAAGCGTTGCGCGCGCAGACCTTTTCCGATGACGAAAACAAAGAAAGCCGCGGTAACGAGTGTCGCAGGAATGATGTAGTTGAGCGATAAGCGAAACAGCGGATCGGCGCGGTTGAAGAGCATGAGCGAGCCGATCAGAAACGCAATGATTCCGCCCACCGTCAACACGCCGTGCGTGGTGGCGTAAACGTCAAAGACGAAGAGCATCAGCGCGAGCGCGATCAAGACGAGTCCGGTCACATTGACCGGCAGAATGGCTGCCAGATAAAGCGCCAGGATCAATGCAATCGCACCCACCACGCCGGGAAGAATCGCGCCGGGCGTAGTCAGCTCGCCGATGATTCCATAGATCGCGATGAGCATGAGAATGAACATCACTTCCGGTCGCCAGAGTTTTTGAAACACGTGTTCCGGATGGCGACATCTTGATCTCTGCAACCTCGGCGCCTGCGGTCTTCAGCGTCTTCCCATCCACCACGCGGCCGTTCAATTTTTGTAACAGGTCGGACATATCGGAAGCGATCAGATCGATGACTTTTAATTCGCAGCGCTTTCTCAGCGGTAATCGATGCGCTCTCTTTCACCGCCGACTTGGCCCATTCGACGTTACGCTGGCGCTTGCCCGCGATGGTCTCGATGTAGCTCACGGAAAAATTCTCCAGTTTCTGCTTCATGGTTTCGTCGGTCTTTTCTCGCCGCCGCTGGGAAAGCCGCCGATGGAGACCGGATGCGCTGCGCCGATTGTGGTGGCGGGTGCCATCGCCGCGACGCTCGCAGCAATGGTAATGAAACAACCTGCGCTGGTCGCGGTCGCGCCTGTCGGAGCGACATAGACAACGACCGGCACCGGTGAGCCGAGAAAGCTTTGCACGATCTTTTGCGTCGAATCGAGCAAGCCGCCCGGCGTGTTGAGTTGAATTACCAGACACTGCGCGTTTTGCGCCCGCGCCTCTTCAATACTGCGCGAAATGTAACTGGCTGTCGCCGGCCCGATCGCTCCATCGATGTTGATCAACGAAACTTTTTCCGCTGCAAGACCTGTCGGAACTGTCGCGCACGCGAGCCATAGGCTGAGGACTGTCAACGCTCTCTTCATGATGGTTTCGAGGCTTGTCTAGGCATCGCCAATTCAAGCTCCTCTCATCGTCCGGCCGCTGCCGGATTGACGGCAAGATCCTCGACCTTTGGCTTCACGATCTTCTCGTAATCGCGATAGCTCATCTTGATGGCGTCGGTATGCGTGCCGGCTTCGAACACGATGTAGTCCTGCTCCGCCAAATGTTTGTCCACATATGTGCGGCAAATCATAGAGGTTTCCAAACGGCGGCATCGCGCCGATGGCACAGTCGGGAAACAGCGATTTGAATTCTTGTTCCTTACCAAGCGAGACGGTGTTGCCGATCGCTTTCTCCACCTTCTCAAGATCAATTTGGTGATCTGCCGGAAGCACGATCATTAAATGCTGGTCTCCAGATTTAACGATCACAACCTTCGCGTGATGGCGTCCTTTCACATGCTCGGCTTGCGCGATCCGTTGCGCGGTGACCGCCTCAGGGTGATGCAGGATTTCATACTGCGCCTTATTTTCGTTTAAACAATCGATGAGCCGTTTTGGTATTTCCATACCAGCCTCCGGGAAGAAAATTATCACTTTCCTGACGTATCTCTAGTTGCTGCTGAAACTGAACACCGCCACAAACTTCTCGGCGCGCGAAAGATTTGTATATGGCTACATGCGAAGTTTGCGATCAACGAATATGACAAGGCGTTTGAAGTGGTCGTGGGCGGGGAGCACCACACCTTCGACAGTTTCGAGTGCGCCATCCACGCGCTGGCGCCTGCTTGCGCGCATTGCAATTGCCGGATTGTCGGGCACGGCGTTGAAGCTCACGGACAAATTTTCTGCTGCGTCCACTGCGCGCGCAAAGCGGCAAAACGCAGCTAAAAGATCGGGTCTGAGCGTGGCGTGGCAGAGAAGTTGGAATTGAGCTGGTTTCCTTTCAGCGTAGTCCCAAAAACATTGGGCTCACGTGCAAGTGGCGTCGTGATCGTCAACGCGATGCCGGGCGTTGATTGATCGGATGCGCTGGACTTATCGGGCGTGGCGAAATAGATATATCAGTATGAATTCACTTCGAGGTTCGATGATTGGACTGGCATTCTTATCCCTCGCAGCTTTAACAGGCCAGGCGCAGACGCCGGCGGAAAACCCTCGGCTCCGTTAAAAGCCATCGCGGTGCTTCATCCCGCCGCGGGGAACAAAGTAAGCGGCACCGTCACATTTACCGAAGTGGCCGATGGCGTGCAGGTTCATGCAGAGCTAGCAGGGCTCACACCGGGCAACCATGGCTTTCACGTTCATGAATTCGGCGACTGCAGCGCGCCAGATGCGAGTTCCGCCGGCGCTCATTTTAATCCAACTAGCAAACCGCATGCCGGACCCAGACGCGCTGGAACGGCATGTAGGCGACATGGGAAACGTGGACGCAGACGCTTCTGGCAAGGCGACACTGGATTATGTGGACCATCAAATCTCGCTCACAAACGACCAACAGTCGGCGATCGGACGGTCCGTCGTGGTGCACGCGAAAGCGGACGATTTGAAGTCCCAGCCAGCGGGCGACTCCGGTGCACGTGTTGCTTGTGGCGTCATTGGGCGAGCAAAAAGCCAATGAATGCGCGGTCAGGGGCTGGTTCTGCTGATCTACAGCTGTTCGATCAACCCCGCCCTGGGAACCTTTCGAATCTCTTTGCTCGACAGGGCGGTTTTGATCTGTTCAAGTGAAAAGAGAAAACCTTCTGCTTATGCCACGAATATCAAGAATTGAATTGTCGCCCGACAACGGGTGCGTCATCGACATGAAAATGGAGCCTCGGCCAGTTGAGCTATCGCGCTTCTGCCCTTGGCAAAGTCGAAATTGAACTGACCAAAGACATAACCCGGCTGCCTGAGCTGGTGCTTTACGACCATACCGGATTCAAAGGTTCCTACGCCCGGACCAACCTGAGCTTTCACTACGTTGGGGATTACTGGAACGACCGGATGAGCTGCGTGATCGTCGTGAGCGGCGTCTGGCGATTTTACCGCGACGATTACTACAAAGGTCCGTACTGGGATCTGGGCCCCGGTTATTACGAAAGCTTCTTTTCCGAAAAAGGTCCCGACGACGTCGTCAGTTCCTTCCAGTGCATCGCGCTGACGTAGCGGTCGTGCGCCGGCTTCTGAAATGTGTCGGCGCTTGACACAAGCGCCGCTACAACGTCGCAAGATCGATAACTTCTCGCGCGCAGCCCCAAGAGAGCGTAAACCCCGAGCCGCCATGGCCGTAGTTGTGGACCACCGTCCGGCCATCTTGCAGGCGATCGCGTTCCAGTCGGACGCCTGATTTGCGGAATGGGCGCAGGCCGACGCGCTCGGCAAGGACATTCGGTTTGTCGATGTTCAGGACGCGACTGCACTCAGCGACAATTCGATCTGTTGTTGCGGGATCGGCGGCAAGATCGCTGCTGACATCATTTGTTGCCGCCGAAGACGCAATCGTTTCTGCGAGGGATCGCGCACATGCAGCGGCGCGTCATCACAAACTATCGCGCAGGAAAGATCGTTCGATTCTCGGCACGATTGCGACCTGCCCGCGATGTGGCTCGAGATCGACGTCGTGCACGAGTTCGCGCGCGCCGATTCCTGCACAGTTGATCACGAGCTCGAATTGCTGATCGACGTCTTCGAGGTTTTCGAAGCGGACATTGGCGTTGATCTCGCCGCCAGCTTTGAGAAAACGATTCGCGAGGTAGTCGAGGTAAATCGTCGTATCCATCAGCGGGACACGCAGCGAGAAGCCACTCTTGAAACGATTCGAGAGATCCCTCGACTTCGCTCGCGATGACAGAAGGCGAGGTCGAATGACAGGTTGCGCGCCAAGGGGATCGCCCAATCTGGAATTTGAATTTCTCGGGTCCGCGAAAACTGCCGCAGCTCGATTATTGAGACGCCGCTCGCTGGAACACGCGTAAGATCGACGAGCACATCAAAAGTCTGGAGAGCCCAGGGAATGACTTTCTCTGCGGGCTCGGCGTCGTAGGAAACCAAAGCGCCGCAGCCGCGCCGGACGTTGTCTGCTGTCCGGTCTCTTCGGCGAAGATTGCTGTGCGATAGCCGCGCTCGGCGAACACGACGCCACACGTCAGGCCAGACACGCCTGCGCCAATGATGGCGACCGTTCGATGCATTTCAAATGGTAGGGACGGATCGCCGAGCCGTCCGCAAAATTCTTGGCTTTCGGCGTGCCCTCGCCACGGCGAGCAGGCTGTGGTCGCGCCCTGCCGCAAATGAACGTGCGTGCCAAGTCCGCCGGGAGCGTCTAAGATTGGTTCGATATGGTTTCAGTAAATCGAGACGCGCTCACGGAAAGAATTCTTGCGGGCGAACGGATTTCGGCAGACGACGCGTTCGAGTTGTATCACTGGCCGCTGGAAGAACTCGGTGCGCTTGCCAATGCGAGACGCGATTTGGCAAAGGCGAAAAGCTATGGCGGGCGCGGGCGCGAGATCGTGACTTACATCGTCGATCGCAATATCAACTACACGAACGTCTGCAACGTTTACTGCAAATTCTGCGCGTTTTATCGGACGGAACGCGACGAGGATCATTATGTGCTCTCGTTCGAGCAGATTGACCAGAAACTCGACGAGCTTTCTGCGGCGGGCGGAGTTCAGATTCTGATGCAGGGCGGGCATCATCCGAAATTGCCGTTCCAATGGTATATCGATCTTTTGCAGCACATCCGGGAAAAATATCCGCACATAAACATTCACGGATTCAGTCCGCCGGAGTTCCAGCATTTCGCTGAGACTTTCAGGATGCCGCTGCGGAAGTGATTTCGAATTCAAGAAGGCGCGGACTCGGATCGATCCCGGGCGGCGGCGGAGAAATTCTCGTGGACCGAGTACGGCAGAAAATTTCCCGTTAAAGATAAACAGCGACCAGTGGCTCGAGGTGATGCAGGTCGCGCACGAGCTCGGATTGAAATCGAGCGCCACGATGATGTTCGGCCATGTGGAAACAATTGAAGAGCGAATCGAACATTTGCGGCGAATTCGTGATCAACAGGATCGGAGCGGGGATTCACCGCATTCATTTGCTGGACGTTCCAACCGCAGCATACGGTGCTCAAGGTGAAGCACCCCACGGGAGTGTCTGAATATCTACGGACACAAGCGCTGGCTCGGATTTTCTCGATAACATCGAAAACGTGCAAAGCTCCTGGGTCACGCAAGGCCCGGGAATCGGACAAATCGCGCTCAGATATGGCGCAAACGATTTCGGCTCCGTAATGATGGAAGAGAACGTCGTAAGCAGCGCGGGGACAACCTTTCGATTAAATGCCACGGAAATTGAATCGCTCATCCAGGACGCCGGCTACGAAGCGCGCCGGCGAAATAATTGGTGCATGAACTTTTGAACTGAAAGTTCAAGCAAACGTCGTGGACAAACCGCCTGATTCTGTGAAAATCTCGCCTTGACGATGCTGATCTTCTTCCCGATATAGCTCGCGCCTGTCCTGCGTGGGCTTGTTCCGCGGGGCTGCGCTTCTTAACCTATGAGACATTTTCTGGATGGATGCGCCCCCCGCCATTTGCACTTTGGGTCGCCTCCATCTGTGCGTTGCTTGGTGCGGGAATCGCCCGAGCACAGGCGCCTCAGGCGGCGCCGGGCCTCCCATTATCCGTTCCATCGACGTGCAATACACAGGGCCTCAAACAGTCAGCAAGGAACGGATCCTGGCGCAAATACGCACGAGGGTGGGCCAACCCTACTCCAATCAGGTGGTCGAGCAGGACATCGCGGCGCTTTACAAGACTGGCTCCATTCAGAACGTTCGCATTTTTGCTCAGCCTGAAGGCGATGGCGTGAAGGTGATCGTGGCGGTGCAGACACGGGCGATCATGCGCGAGATCGAAATCGCCGGAGCCGAACGGATCAAGGCGAAGAGACTGCGCAAAGAAATCAAGTTGAGGCTCAACCAGCCAGTTAACGAACAGCAACTGGAGGAAGCGCGCCAAAAAATAATCGAAGTTTATCAGGGCCGAGGATTCACCGACGTCAGCGTCCAATTTCGCGTCGATCCAATTGACGAGAAACGTGGCACGGCGCGCGTGGTTTTCACCGTCAACGAAGGGGTCAAAGGAGCTGTGCGCGCGATTCACTTCGAGGGAAATGCGCACTTCAGCGAAAAGCGTGCTGCGCAAACAAATGAAAACGCGCGGCAGGACGCCCATTTATTTCGTGGATAAATCCGGCCGCCTCGATGAGGTCGCAGTTGGAACAGGACCTGGACAAAATCCGCGAGTTTTACCAAGACCACGGCTACATCGATGTGGAAGTCAAAAGTGTCCGCAGGGAGCGCACCGAGAAGGGTCCGATGGTCATTACCGTCGTAATTTTCGAAGGCCCGCAATATCACGTACGCAAGCTGACCGTTTCTGGTTACCAGGTGGCCAGAGAAGACAAAATTCGTGTGCTTTTTAAAAATGAAGGAAGGCAGCGTCTATTCGCCAAAACAACTGCGCGATGACGCGAAGGCAGTGGCCGATGCGTACGGCAGCGGCGGGTACGTCGATCTCGTCGTTTTGCCGGAAGGCGAGCCGGCCGGTCCCGCGCAGATCGACGTGCACTATAAAATCGAGGAAGGCGTCCGCTCGTTTGTAAACCGAATCAATATCGAGGGCAACACGCGCACCAAAGACAAGGTAATCCGCCGCGAAGTTCTCGTTGCGCCGGGAGATGTGTTTAACACTGTTCGGGTCGATATAACCAAGAAACGTCTGGAGAACCTGGGTTACTTCGCAAAGGTCGAGACCTATCCAGAAGAGACAGACATACCCGGCCGCAAAGATCTGACGATCCTGGTGCAGGAAAAACGGACCGGCTCGCTCAGCTTTGGCGGCGGGTTCAGCACCGTCGATAAGCTGGTAGGATTCGCGGAACTCACCCAGGGCAATTTCGATCTTTTTAACTGGCCGTCGTTTACCGGGGAGGCCAAAAATTCCGACTTCGCCTCCAGTACGTGCATCGAGCGGAGAGATTTTATTCTGGCCTTGACCGAACCGTAGCTTCCTCGATCGACGCCTTGCGCTCAGCGGCCAGCTTTTTATACCGAGGCAAATTATCTGAGCGCCGAAGTACGACCAGCGCAATTACGGGTTCTCGACCGGACTGCGGAAACCAATTAATTCTTATATCTACGCGAGTTTGGGATATCAGCTGCAGGACGTCGATATTTTTAATGTGGACCCCTCCGCGTCTGATTTCATCCTGTCGCAAGCAGGTTCAACTTTGGAAAGCAAAATCTTTGGCAGTGTGGTGTTTGATTCGCGCGACAATGTCTTGCTGTCACACCGTGGACAACGCGTCACCTTTTCGCCCTTCATTGCCGGTGGTTTCCTTGGAGGCGATACGCAGGTTTATGCATTGGACCTCGAGGGCTCCCAATATTTTCATCTGCCCAAGGACCTCATTCTGCTGATCAACGGCGAAATCGCGACGGTGAGCCAATGGGGAAATGGAACCGATGTGCCAATTTACGAGCGGCTCTTCCTCGGGGGTTCAAATAATCTCCGCGGATTCCCGTTCCGCGAAGTCGGTCCGCAGCAGAACGGCGAGCCGATTGGCGGCCAATCAATGGCGCGCACTACTGTGGAACTTACTTTTCCCATCATTGAAAAAGCGCGCGGAGCAGTCTTTTACGACACTGGTTTCGTGAACGCCAGCCAGTGGTCTTTCGGCTTCAATCACATCGCTTCCGATATCGGTGTTGGGCTCCGGCTCGATTTGCCAATTGGTCCGCTCCGGCTCGATTATGGATATCCGATACAGCGTGACGGGTATAACGGAGGAGGTCATTTCAATTTCAACGTGGGCTATCAATTTTGAACGAATAAATATGGTTGCAGTCTAACGCGATTCCGCTCACCGTATCCTCTGTTTTATGAAAAATCTCTGTCCACACTGTTTGTCCTGATGCTGGGCTTTCCGCTTGCGGCGTTCGCACAGGGCACACTGAAAATCGGAACGGTCGATATGCAGCGCGCATTTAAGGAATATAACAAAACCAAGGAAGCTGAAGCAAAAATCAACGATGCCAAAAATGCTGCACGGAAAGAATATGACGACCGGGCGGAAGATTACAAAAAAGCGCTCGACGAAATCAATAATCTGAACAAGCAGCTCGAGTCGCCGGCCCTCAGCGCGGATAAGAAGACGCAGACGGCAAAGGAACGCGATGACAAGATTGCGAAAATTAAGAACATGGAGCGGGAGATCAGCGATTTCCGTCAAACGCGCGAACGGCAATTACAAGAGCAGTTGATGCGCATGCGCGAGGGAATCGTAAAGGAAATCACCGATGTCGTAATGGAAAAAGTCAAAGCCAATAATCTGGACCTAGTATTCGATAAGTCCGGCATGAGCATCAATGGCGTGCCCGTTTTGATGTACTCACACGACAACATCGACTTCACGAACGACATCATCGCCGTGCTCAACAAGCCTGGCCGCGCCGCACCGCCGGCTGTAAGGACTTCGGCCAGTGCGTCTGCCACGCCGGCAAGAGCTTCGAAACCTTAACTGACATTCGAAATTCGAAATAATACACGCGGGCTAAACTCGCGTGTATTTTTGCGTACACATAAACGCAAATGCCGGCGTCATGATTTGTCAACGGCAGTGAACTGCGACAATGCTCATTCAAACGAAACTTCGATCGACGCAATGCGTGATCGCGGTCTTGTTCGCGTTTTGCACAGGTTCCCTGGCGGCGGCGAATTGGCAGGCGACGTTAAGTAAGGAGCCGCCGGGAAATTTCCGGCCCTGCGCCCTCTGCATGCGTCCTATCGATTCGGGTGGTCTGGATTTACTCGCAGCTACTGGGGAGGTCCGCTTTGCCAAGCCGTCTGAGGACAGATTTCAGTTCGATGGGACGGGCCGAACCATTGGCTTGGTTAAGGCGCTATGGAAATTTGATGTGAACCATCGCGCGGTCGCCAACGCGGAAACACTGCACCCGATCGAAACTCAGCAAACAGAGAATTATCGATCAAAAAAATCGTTACCAATCTCACTTTTACAAACAGCGGAGTGACTCGGGCGAGAACAGAAGGCGAAGGTGGATGCTGCTGGAACAAAGACTCGACCAGTTTGAGTTTCCCTAATCTCTTCGACCTCCACTCTGCGGCGCTCTATTTGCGTAGTCAGCCGCTCAAGGATCGTAGCGTTTATCGCGTTGTGGTTTACCCGGCGACCAATGCTTATCTTGCTACCGTCACAGTCGTCGGGCGGGAGAAAATCTCCGTGCGCGCCGGCACATTACAACGCGATCAAACTTGATTTGCAGTTGAAGCGCATTAACAAGCGTTTCGAATTGGAGCCGCACAGGAAATTTCGTCGTGCCACAATCTGGGTGTCGGATGATCCAGAGCGACTTTTGCTTCGGATCGAGGCTCAAGTTTTTGTCGGCACAGTCTTCGCCGAATTGCAATCGGTGCATTTCGATACTCCGCGATCGTGACAGATGTGACGACTCAATTTCGAGCAAGATCCAGCTAGTATTCAGGAACCCATTCACCGCGAATTGGTGGCTGAGGACGTCCACGGCAGGGTTGAGGAAAAAACGGCCTGCGGCCGCCGGGCAACAATTGCAGTGCCGCGAGTGTTTCCAAATCCAGGCGGCCAGTTACGCGAAGCCCTGTTCGCGATTGATAAGCCCGCAGCGCAAATTCCATTGCTGGCCCATAGAGTCCGTTAATCTCTTCGTGATAAAGGCCACGACGGGCCAGCGCGATCTGAGCCGAAAGCACCACATTGCGTTGCACGGGGGAGGAGCGGCCTCGAATGGGGTGCCGGCAAGAGCCCCTCCTCCGGGTGAAGTGCCCGGCGCTGCGGGATTGGACGGGTAGATTTGTTGGTCCTGCGGCGCGTTGCTGAACGGTTGACCTGGTGACGCAGAGTTCGCGTTTGGCGTCTCGCTCGGAGATCGTTCGGCGGGTTCGACAGGCGCGGCAGGGCCGGGCGATACACTCTTCGTAGCCGGTCGCGCTGACGCAGAAGAGTCAATTCCAAGGGACTTAAGTGTCTCGCTATTGAGCTCGCCGCTAACCTGCAACCCGTTGCGAATTTGATAGCGACGAATCGCTGCCGTCACGTTTGCATTCATTTCACCGCTGACTTCGCCGTAGTAAAAACCCTGATCCTTCAACGCCTGCTGCACACGTTCAACCAACTGATCGGCGCGCATCAGCATCGTCGATCCAATGAAGATCAGAACAGCGATCCTGGTTTTCATCCCGAGCCTATTTTTGACGCTCTGCTTCCCCGCGTATTCAGCGCTTCTCCCCACCTGTCGCGGCCAAGGTTGACTTCCGTTGGCTCGCCGCGTCACGATAACGCAAAATGCCGTCCGCGACAGCCGCGGCAATCTGATCGCGATAATCCTCGCTCGCTAGTTTGGAGATGTCCTCCTTGTTTGTGAGAAATCCGCCTTCAATCAAAATCGCAGGAGACGTCACGTTTGCGATCACGAAAAATTGTCTGGCTTCTGTGCCCCGATCAATGGACCGGGTGCGCGCGACCAGGGCTTCCTGAACAAGTGCGGCGAGGTTCTGGCTTTCGAGATTCGGCGAATCCGAAAGCGGTCGCCATAGAAAAGGCAGCCACGAGGCGAGAAACGAACCCGCGGTTATTTGATGTGCGGCGTAGTACGTCTCGACGCCGCTAGCCACCGGCTTGTTATCTTCGTTGAAGTGAATGCTGACAAAAATGCATTTTCTGACTCGATTGGCGAATGCTGCACGATCCGCCAGCGAGACATAGGTGTCGCCTACGCGAGTCATCAATGTGGCGATTCCTTCGGAGTTCAGGAGCCGGTCGATTCGACGCGCAACATCCAAGGTCAGATCTTTTTCCAACACGCCGCCGCACATCGCGCCGGAGTCTTGACCGCCGTGGCCGGGATCAAGAACAACGACCGCAAATGGCTTGGACGCAGCTGAGCTCTTGGCTGTTCTGGATTCGATTTTACCGACGGATCGCTCCGGCCTGGCGAAGTTGCAGCCACACAAAGGACGCGACCATCAACAACAAGCCGCACAACGCCAGCAAATTTCGAAACGCTCGTTTCATCGGTCACGGTGAGAGAAGATTTCTTCTCTTCATATTCTTATTCGTGAATCAGGGAGCGCAATTCCGTATCGGATAACGACCGGTAACGAATTGCCCTGCTCGCATCGCGCTCGAGCACTGCTGCTTCGATTCCGCTAGTTGCGAGTTGTTCCTGTCGATGTTTCAAAACAGCGGCCTGGTCGGGCTGCCCGTTTTCGTTGCCAGCCTGCAAAGAGATGTGCCCGATGCTCCAGGCGTCGAGTGCAGCGTTCAACGCCGCTTCAAAGCTCGCCTCCGGCGCATGCTGGGTCTTTAGGAATGCCTCCATCAGCTCTCGCGATTGTCGTGTGCCGCTGAGCACTGCGAAGTCCTGCCGCGCTTGCGCGTACGTCGCGCCATTGGTTGCAATCTCGCCGTCATACTCCACCCGTAAAAACAGATCTTCATTGGGGCTTTCGCCCACCTCGGCAAACAGCATTCGCGCCAGATAAGGCGCGCCATAAACCTGTTCAAACGCGCTCTTCATTACGGGACTGAGCGAATAATGCACGAGTCGCCGCAGGGAAACATCTGCAGCCGAGCGGGTGAAACCTTCTGTGCTGGCGAGCTCAATAGCCGCCATTCGCAACCGCTCGATGTCCCCGGATGACCAATCGCCCCCATGGCGATCCGATCGTAGATCTCGAAAAGTTTCTGCCGCGTCTGACCGACGGTGAGAAACAGAATGCCGTCGCGATAGCCGACCGCTGCGATCGGGCTGCCCGGGGCGAGCTGGGCTTCGATATACTCGCGGCGATTAGCGATCGCTTCGACCCAACGATACGGCTCTTCGATCATGCAACCGTTTCCTTGAATACGGCCGCGATTTTGCTTTCCGGCAAAGTGGTGATGCCTTCGCGCGACACAATCTTGATGATGGGATAAATCTTCCCGCCGCGATCCACGCCGCCCGTTGAGGTGTCGGATTCCGCAGCGGTATCCAGCGCGCGCAATGCAACCGATACCGCTTCCTCTTCGCTCAATTTGTGCAGCGGCTTCCTGCCCCAATTATTCTCGTAATAAAGAATGCCGCGCACCGCTGGCGATCCCGATCCTGTCGCAGCGTAATCGGCCGCTTCAAATTGGGCGCCCATTGCATCGTAAAAGTAAAGACGCGCCTCGGGCTTTGGATGAGAATCGTAGGTTGCGAAAATCGGCACGACTACTCCGACTCCTTGCATGACGAACCCGAAATTATCGCGCAACAGCTTGGAGAGTGCGCGCACTTTCCATCGACGCTCATCTCTTGAAGTTGAGTCCGCCGAAAATATTGGAATGAATGTTCCAGCACGCGCGCCATCTCCCAGGCCGTCGCCGGCACACCCGCGATTGCCATGATCGAGTGTCGATCGATTTCCAGAACTTTGTCCGCGCGATCGTAGACAACCGTGTTGCCAGCGGTTGCACGGCGATCACCCGCCACCAGGACGCCGCCTGAAAATTTGAATGCAAGAATTGTTGTTGCCTCGGTCGGTTGCCACGTCTTTTGCGGGGTTCCAGCCTGTGGCATCGGAGGGATGACCGCAGAGGCCAGCAGACCCTTGCGTCGCAGCAGGGCGGGAAAATCTGCAGCGCCAGAAAAATTCTGGTCGAACGCAACCGATGAGCGTTCCATTACTGACCCGTGCGCTGGCGATAGCGCTTCGATTGGTTGGGATCGACCTTGCGCATTTTCTTTAAGAGATCCTTCGTGTCGGGCCGCGAAATGTCCGGTGAATGTGGACCTCCGCCATCGCCTTGTTTTGGACCCCACGGGGCCGGTTCCATCGGCTTTTGAATGCGCTCAGGCATAAAAAAATCTAAGAGCAAATATTGGAAAGGCAAGCCGCGCATCCGTGTCTGGGGCGATGACGTGCAACACAAAATCGGATGCTTGCCAGACAAATCTGCTGGTGGCAAGGTTTTCAGCCCCAATGAAGCTGACAGTAATTTTCTTTGCGACATTGGTTTTTGCGTTTTGCGCTGCTTCCGGCCAGACGCCCGCGCCGGAAACGGCAAAGCCAGCTGACGCCACCCAACTCGAAGCACTGGCAAAAAAATCGACGAACAGAATGCAAAGATCGATGCGCTTTCTCAGGAAATCCTAAAGCTGGAGCAAGAAATTTCCCACATCCGGCCAGGGGTCATGATTGAGAGAGCACGCCCGCGCCGGCGAATCCTGCCGCTCCAGCCATGGCGCCGTCGCATTCCGCCGCTGCGGGCAACACGCACATCGTGGCACGCGGAGAGACACTGACGTCCATAGCCAAAATGTGCAAAGTAACCATCGACGAATTGCAAAAGCCAACCACATCGAAGACGGTCGTAAATTGCAAGCGGGCCAAACCATCTCGATTCCGACTTCTGCCACACCGACACCAACGCCCGCCGGATAGTGGAATTTTTCTTAGACCGGTAATTGCTGCTCTCGCTCGAGACTTTCCGAGGTAACGATTTCCGTCTGCGCATCTGTCTCGCGCAATGGCGAGACCTCGAGCAAACTTTGCCGGCACAGCCGCGCATATTTTCCATCCTGTGCGAGCAACTCATCGTGCGTTCCGCGCTCGATGATTCGGCCGTGATCGAGCACCAAAATTTGGTCTGCATACACGATTGTGGAAAGCCGATGTGCGATGACAATCGATGCGCGGTTCGCCATCAAGCGCTCAAGCGCTTCCTGAATCAGGCGCTCGGTCGCTGTATCCACGCTAGCGGTTGCCTCGTCGAGAATCAAAATCGGCGGGTCTTTCAGCAGCGCTCGCGCAATCGATAAACGCTGTTTCTCGCCCACGCTCAATTTCACGCCGCGCTCCCCACCACGCTTTCCAATCCGTCCGGCAAACGCTCGATAAATTGTCGCGCGTTCGCCGCATCCACCGCACGCCATAATTCAGCACCGGTCGCATCCGGTTTTCCCATGAGCAGATTTTCGCGAATCGATCCGTTAAAGAGAAAACTTTCTTGCGTCACTACCCCGATTGCTTCACGCAAGGTGCGCAGCTCATATTCGCGGACTGGCTTTCCATCGATATAGATTTCTCCGCTCGTGAATTCGTAGAAGCGCACGAGCAGATTCACCAAGGTCGATTTGCCGGCGCCGGTTGCTCCTACCAGCGCGACAGTCGCGCCCGGCGGCGCATGAAAGGAAACGTGCCTGAGCGCTGGCAATCCTTCGACGTAGCTGAAGCTTACGTTTTCGTAGCGGATGTCGCCCAGAATGCGAGCCTTGTAGCCGCGATCGGTGATCGCGGTGCCGGGATCACCGATCCCGGCTACAGCTCCCGCCTCCACTTGTTCATCTAGAATTTCAAACACGCGTTCGCCCGCAGCGCGTCCGGCTTGAACAAGTTGATTGAGCTGATGCAGCCGGCTGACCGGATCGTAGAGAAACGCGGTCAACATTAGAAACGCGACCAGATCGCCGATTTGCATCGCGCCCGTCAGCACCGCGTGAGCACCAAACCCAAGCACGAGCAGTGCCCCGATTGCTTCAAACATCGACATCGACGGGCTGTAAATTGCCCATACGCGCATCACCACGAGCGTGGCGTGCCGTAGTTGATCGCTTACTCGGTTGAACCGCGCGTGCTCTTCTCGTTCGCGCACGAAACTTTTGATCTGCCGGACGCCAGCGAGATTATCGTGCAACAGCGCGTTCATGTTAGACGAGGCCCGCCGTTGCGAACGATACCGCCGGTGCGCGGTCAGCGTGTAAGTCAGTGCGCCGGCGATAAGCAATGGAAACGGAACCAGCGCGAGTAACGCCAGCTTCACATTCAGATAGAACATTACGCTGATGACGATCACCACTTGGAGGATGGCGACCACGCCCTGTTCGATCCCATCGATCAACACGCGCTCGACGGAGTTCACGTCCTCAATCACGCGAGTCATCAGATCGCCCGTGGCGCGATTGTCGAACCAGCGCAACGGCAGCAGTTGAATGTGCGAATACAGATCGCTCCGCAAATCGAAGATCACCCTTTGCTCAAACGTATTGTTGAGTACGAGCCGCAGCGCGTTAAATCCGTGTTGAACAAGAAAGCGACCAGCCGCCAGCAAGATCAACGGCAGCAATTTGTCGGGCCGGTTCGCCCGCACCACGTCGTCAATGATCCACTTCGCTGCCGCCGGAAAAACGATCACCATTAGCGTGCTCAGGATCGCGCAAGTCAACGTTCCCGCGGCCATCCATGGATACCGCTTAAGATAAGAAAAACGCGCCAGACCGTTTTCATTGCCCGAGCAACCTCGACGCGGAGAGTCGTGACGTCGAGGTAGCGACGATTGTCCACAATCGCCGCCTCTACATCGGAAAACACGTTGTCGTCCTCACTGGCGCTGCGTTAATCTTGCTCAGTGTCCAACGAGTCCTACCGTTTTTGCGACGAAGTTCACATCGACCAACTCGAGGTCTCCACGCATATCGGAGTTCCGGAACAAGAGCGCGCCGCTCCACAACGATTAACCGTCAGTATTTCCTTCTGGCCGTATCAGCAGACGCGCGACCTGGCCGACAACATTCACAAGGCCGTGAACTATTCAGCGGTGGCCGAGGAAACGAAGAGTTTCGTGCGCGATCAATCGCTCAATCTTATCGAGACGTTAGCCGATCTGCTCGCAGCGCATTTACTGAAAACTTTTCCCATACAGAAAGTGACGGTGGAGCTGCGGAAGTTTCCTCTCCAGGATGCGAAATACGTCTCTGCGACGGTAACACGCACTGCCTCCGTCGGTTGAATGCACTGACGAAGCAGAATGACGAATGGACAGAAACGACAGAGACGATGTTCGAACAGACCGAATGCACGACGCTGGATCCACGAATGACGAATCGACAAGAATTCGCGCGATCGTGCGCAGTCAGCTGATTCGGACGTGGTTAAACGTGCGAATGGCGATTTGCGGATCTGGGCACGTAGAAGATGAATTCGCCTGAGAATACAGTCGCCTTTGGGGCGCCGGGGATCGAGCCGCGTTGGACCTCTAGCGCAAAAAGAAGGCGTTGGCACGGCCTACCATACAAGTTGCCGTGTCTGGTTCACGCTCAGTCACGGAATCGTCAACGAGATTTACTACCCGCACGTCGATCAACCAAACACCCGCGACTTTCAGTTTCTCATCAGCGACGGCGAAACGTTTTGCCACGAAGAAAAGCGCGATCTCAATCATCTTGATCGAATACCCGGCGCGCGATTGCCTCTTTTATCGTCTCACGAATTCAGAGCCGCGCGGCCGCTACCGTCTAGTAAAACATGTGCTTACCGATCCGCACCTGTCGGTGTTGCTTGTGCACACAAGACTCGAGGTATTCGATGAATCGCTACGCGGCAAGCTGCGCCTCTACGCGTTGCTGGCTCCTCACATAGCCGGACGTGGCGCGGGCAACTCCGCGATGGTGTTCTGAAATCGGCGCTGTCGAACTCGTCCATGCTCAGCGCGAAAACGTTCACCTGATCATGGCGTGCAGCACCGGTTTCTCTCGCCGGTCCGTCGGCTATGTCGGCTTCAGCGATGGTTGGCAGGACTTGATGCACAATTTCAAAATGGACTGGGAGTTTCCCGCAGCCAGAGAACGGCAACATCGCAGCTACAGGCGAAGTCGATCTCGCGAATGGAGGCGAGTTCACAATTGCCGTCGCGTTTGGTCGAAGTTACCAAAGCGCAGCCACGAAGTTGTTCCAATCAATGGCCGAGCCGTTTGAGTCTCATCGCCAGGGCGTATGTCCGGCAATGGCAACGGGCGGTGGTGAATCCCGAATTCGACTTCAGCGCTGATACATCCGACGGCGGCGGGATGTATCGGCTGAGCCGTTGCGTGTTACTGGCACATGAAGACAAAGTTTTTCAAGGCGCAATCGTAGCCTCGATGAGCATTCCCTGGGGCGAGACGAAGGGAGATAATGATCTGGGTGGTTACCATCTCGTTTGGACTCGCGATCTGGTGCACAGTGCGACAGCGCTCCTCGCCACGGGTCAGACGAGCACGCCGCTGCGCGCTTTAATCTGGCTGGCCGCAATTCAGCGGCCGGACGGTAGTTTTCCGCAAAACAGCTGGATCGATGGTGACCGCTTATTGGTCGGGGTTGCAGCTCGACCAGATTGCGTTTCCCGATATTGCTGGCGTGGCGTTTGCACAAGCACGACGCGCTCGGTCTCTTTAGTCCTCGCGTCATGATTGTGCGCGCCGCGGCACGACCTGATTTTGCAAGGGCCAGTCACCAGTCAGGACCGCTGGGAAGAAAACGCTGGCTACTCACCTTCGACGCTCGCAACTGTCATTGCGGCTCTCGTCTGCGCGGCGGACTGGGCCAAGGAATACGGCAAAACGGGTGTTGCAGATTTTATTTTCGCGTATGCCGACTGGCTGGCAGCGCACCTCGAAGAATGGACGGTCACTACGCAGCGGCGAGCTGGTCGAGGGTTTTCCTCATCATTACATCCGCATCAACTCCAACCGATCCCAGCGCAACCTCGATCCTCATGCCGATCCGAACACGACAATGATTCAGATCGCCAACGGCGGCGGGTTGCATCCGGCGCGAAATGTGGTCAGCGGCGATTTTCTTCATCTGGTGCGGTTCGGCATTCGCGACCCGAACGATCCGCATCATCCGCGACTCAATCGAAGTGATCGATCGCGTGCTCAAACATGATCTGCCGCAAGGTCCGGGCTGGCGGCGTTACAACCATGATGGCTATGGGCAGAAGGATGACGGGAGCGCCTTCGACGGAACGGGCGTAGGCCGCTGCTGGCCGATTTTGACGGGAGAACGCGGCCATTACGAACTGGCTGCCGGGCGCGATCCAAAGCCCTTCATCGCGACGATCGAAGATTTTTCGAACCAGGGTGGGATGCTCACCGAACAAGTATGGGACGGACCTGATTTGCCCGATCGCCATATGAAACGCGGTTGCCCAACCGGCGCGGCAATGCCGCTTTGCTGGTCGCACGCTGAATATGTTTCGCTTGTGCGCAGCCGGCACGACGGCGTCTGCTTTGATCGCGTTGAATCGGCGTTCCGGCGCTATGTCTTAAATCCGTCGCAGAGCCGATATGAGATTTGGAGTCTGCGTCATCCTCTGCGGCGTGTATCGCACGGAAAAATCTTGCGAATCATTCTCGCCGCGGCTGCAACCATCGTCTGGTCAACGAATGACTGGGCGCGCACTGAGCGATTGGACAGCTACCCATGAGAACGAACTGAATCTCTGGTTCGCAGACTTTGCCACCGCAGAATGGCCGCAGGGGTCGGTGCTTGCATTTACATTTTTTGGAAACGCGATCAGCGCTGGGAAGACCGCAACTGGCAAGTGAACATTTTATGAACCCAACTCGAAATTTCCGTTCAGTAGACCAGCCGTGGCGGCCCAAATTCTTCCTGTAATTTATCTGGCGCGTCACGGCGAGACTGCGCTGGAGCGTCACGGGTCAGCATACGGGACTTGACCGATTTACCTCTGACCGAACGCGGTGAACGCAATGCCCTGCGACTTGGGCAGCGGTTAGCGGGACTGCGTTTTCGCCAAGGTTTTGCACGAGTCCCTTGCAGCGCGCCGTTCGAACCTGTGAGCTAGCGGGCTTCGGCGCGGTAGCTGAAGTCGATCCCGATTTGGTCGAATGGAACTATGGCGATTATGAAGGTCTTCGAACCGCGGAGATTCATGCGAAGCGACCCGGCTGGCAATTGTTTCGCGACGGTTGCCCGAATGGAGAATCGCCGCAAGACGTCGGGGCGCGGGCCGATCGTGTTGTCAGTCGCGTGCGCGCGTTCAAAGGCGATGTGTTGATTTTTTCAAGCGGACATTTCCTGCGAGTGTTAGCCGCCCGCTGGCTCGGTCTCGAACCATTCGCCGGGAAGTTTTTCATGTTGGACACAGCAAGTCTTAGCGCGCTCAGCTATGAACATGACCTATCCTCCCCGGCGATCCGGTTTTGGAATGACACTCGCTGCGCAGGCGACTAAGGGAGAGAAATTTACAAATCGGGGCTACCTGAGCATTCGCTTTTCTGCGCCACGTTCATAATCTTCCGCGTGAAAGAGCGCAAACTGGGAGACCATCTCGAGCGAGCGGCATTTTGCCAACGCGCATCTCGAAGTCGTGACCGATCACGTCCGAACGCCATCGCGAAGCCAGCCCCGCACGTGGACAATTGTGCATCGCAAAGCAGCCGTCGATCATCGCGCCCATGACACGCGACGGCAGAATTGTCCTCATTCGCCAGGAACGCATCCCCATCCGGCAGGCGATCTGGGAAATGCCGTCCGGTCAAATCGACAACACTGTAGCCGGGAGCGCTGATCCCGGCCGTCCATCGGAAACAATGGAACAAGTTGCGTTGCGCGAACTTCGCGAAGAGGCCGGTTACGAGCTGGCCAAAGACGGCGAACTGATTCCGCTCGGCCATTACTTTTCATCGCCGGGATTCACGGATGAGCGCGGCTACTTTTTTCTGGCGCGTCCAGTTCAGCGGTGTAAAGAGCCCCGGCTCGAGACGAAGCGAGAATCGATTCTCGATTGCCGCGAATTTACTGTGGAGCAAATTCGCCGCATGATCGCGGAGAACGAAATTCGCGACGCCAATACGCTTGGGCATTTGCGCGCACGCCTGATCAGCGCGTGGCGTGCTTCTGGTCGCTCGCGCCGCGCTGAGGTTCTTTCGCATCCAATGGCGCTGCGAGACATCTTCAAATTTCGCGATCTTCCTGAGAGCGAAACTTCCAAGCCGTTTCTCGAACATCTGGAAGACCTGCGATGGACCATTGTGAAGATCGCGATCACGCTCGGCGATCGCGATGATTGTTTGCTTCGCGTTTCGCTCGACCCTCGTGCGGGTCATGCAGGCACCGCTGCGCGATGTCGGTTCGCAAATTGGAACGCTCAAGGCGCTCGGCATCACTGATTCAATCGTGATTTCATTTCATCTCGGCGTTTTACGCCGGCATCGTTCTCTCCTTTCCGCTGCTGCTGTATTTCCTCGCGGAATTTGTTTTGCCTGCGCTCACCGCGGTGGAGAAACGCTTTTGCTTTCCGGCGATTGGCGTCAGCTTCGCGCTGTTCCTTCTGGGCGTGATGGTTTGTTATTTTTGGTTGCTGCCGAAAACGATCCTCTTTTTCTTTCGCGACACCGAGTCACTCGGCTGGGCGCCCACCTGGACGCGTGCAACAGTATTATTCGTTCGTGACTCGGTTCACCATCGGGTTCGGTCTGGCGTTCGAATTGCCGGTGGTCGTTCTGGCGCTGGTCCGATTTGGATTGATCACTTACAGATTCATGGCGCGCACCCGGCCATACGCTGTCGTGCTGATCTTTATCCTGGCGACCATCATCACGCCGACGCCAGACATTCTTGACCTTGGATCGCACTGGCGCTGCCGATGTGTTCTGCTTTACGAGAGCTGCATCTGGATCGCGTGGCTCATGGAGCGTCGCCGTCTGAAAGCGGATTGCCGGCTAACGCGTGCACCATCCGATTTACGAATTTCTCTTCGGCGCGTTTGCGTTTGTGCTCGGTGCGGCGGTCGGCTCGTTCTTGAACGTCTGCATTTATCGGTGGCCTGTCGATCTTTCGATTAACAGGCCGCGTCGATCTTTCTGCCCGAACTGCAAGCAGCCGATTCCCTGGCACCAGAATCTGCCGTTGATCAGCTGGCTCGTGCTTCGGCGGTCGCTGCGCAAATTGCGGCGCCAAAATTTCGTTTCGCTATTTCGCCGTGGAACTGGTTACCGCGCTTCTTTTTCTGGCGATCTGGGAAGTCTTTCCGTGGCAGGTGGCGATCGCGCTACTGGATTTTTGTTTCGTTCCTCATCATCAGGAACATTTCATCGATTTTGAGCATTTCATTATTCCAGACCGGGTAACAATCGGCGGAACAATCGCGGGCGTCGTTTGCAGTCTGGCTGTTCCTGCTTTGATGGGGACCGATTCTCGGCTTGCAGCCTGGTGTTCGTGCTTTGCTCGCGGCTGCTCTCGGTTACGTGATCCTTTTGATTGTCTTGGAAGCGGGCAAAATCGCTTTTGGGAGAAAACGGATTCGATTCGACGCGCCGACGCCGTTCACGTGGACAAAACGCGGGGATGACGCCGATTTCGTGGTGGGCACCTGAAGAAAGTCTGTGGAGCGATTATTTTGCGCGCGAAAAGGATCGACTGTTGCTCCAGTGCGACGAGGTCAGGATCGACCATCACACGTATGGAGATGTAACGCTGGATTTTCGCTACGATCGCGTCACGGCCGAAGGCCACGTGCTAATGCTCGATGATGTGACGCAGATTTCCGGCATAGCTCGTGAACTGGTGATTCCGCGCGAGGCAATGGGACGCGGCGACTTGAAATTTCTGGCTGCGATTGGCGCGTTTCTCGGCTGGCGCGCGGTGTCTGTTTAGTCTTTTCGCCGGATCGCTTCTCGGACTCCGATCGTCGGATTGATCACGCTCGTCGTAGGAAACCTGTTTGGTCAGCCAAACTGCCCTTTGGACCTTATCTGGCGTTTGGCGCAGTTACCTGGATGTTTTTTGGCAACATGTTTCTGCGCTGGTATGCCGGACGCTGCTCAGCCCGTAGCGTCCGACGCGCCGATCGCACCATGCCGCGAGACGAAGCTGGATCGACGCCCTACGCATGCATTCTGTTGCAACTGGTTGGCTGAAGCCATTGCGTCGTTGCCGTGTAGTTGCTGACGTCGTCAGCTCGCCGACGTAACATCAATCCCAAGTTGATGAGCTCACATTTCCACCAGCGCAGCAGACCGCGCGCGAATCTGTTTGCGAATCCGAGTGTCCGGAACAAATCCATCATAGAGTTCGCGCCAGCCGGCGTTTCTTTTCCGTAGTAACCAGTCGCCCATCGGCGATTCGCCAAGCGCGACGAGACGTCGGCTGTAAAACCTCATCGTGTTCCGGGCGAATCTGCCGCCGACGCCCGTGAAGGGCAGGTTTAGAAATGCACATTCCGGATCGCGATAAACGGCTCGGACCAAACCGAAGTAGTAACTGCTTACATCGAGAAGAAGCGCGGCCGACATCAGATCGGCGTCGCCCACGTAGTAGTATTTGTCCTTGTACGAGACTTTCGAACCAGTGAACGATAGGTGATCGGGATATTGCTCGGTTGTAATAGCGAAGCCGCTCCGTCACATCTTCGCCCGCCAGACTGCGCGCCAGCAAATCGGCAACGTAGTAGGACGTGTAGGAACAGAAATCCAAACCCGGACTGTAAAGTGGATCGATGAAACCGGCGGCGTCGCCGACTGCGGCCCAGCCGTCGCCGCAAACTTTTTCGCTGTGATATGGCAACATCGACAAGGCGTGCACGTCGCCTTCGATCACGCGTGCTGCCCCGAAAATTTCGCGACCAACCGGATTGCCGAGAATGTGCGCGTGCAACCGTTGGCCGAGACTCGGTCCTTCCGGAAGCTTGAAGATGCGACTGTCATAAACGATGCCGGCACTGACATCACCGCCCTGCAATGGAATGATCCAGACCCACCAGCCGCGGCCGAACAGATGATTCGTGGCCCATTCACGCACGGTGCGAGCAACGATTTGCGTAATCGGGAAAACGTTGCTCGCCATTCATAGCTGTCCCACTCTTTAACGCCGGTGAATCGCGCCCAGACGGCGTTGATGGGGTGTTCCGGTGTTCGGACGAAGATGTCCGAGCTTTCGCGCGAGCATGGTCAGCGCGCCCGGTCGCATCGACGATCCAACGGCGCGTGGACGGTGCGTTCGCCGACGATCGACGGACGGCGCTAATCCGTTGGCCATTCCCGTTGTTCAGCTCGAAGTTTGTTACCTTTGCCGGACGCCATAAGCTCGCAACCCGCTTGCACTGCGAGATCGAGCATGTGCGAATCAAGCTTTGCCCGGTCCACTTGAAAACCCGGCAACCGGCTCTGATAACGTGTGCCGACCTCGACGCAATCATCAAAGCGTTGATCAGGCCGATTCGAAAACCACAGGCGCAATCCCTGTTTTGCCAGCTGATGATGGCCGAGGTAATGGGTGAGACCCAAAATGCGCGTCATGTAACAACTGCTCACTTCTGTGGTCGATTCGCCGACCTTGCGATCGAACTCGGCTGTTTTTTCGATGATCAGGACGCGCGCTTCGGGCCGTTTGCGTTTGAGCATGAGCGCCGTCGCCGCGCCGGAAAACGCGCCGCCGATGATCACGACGTCGTAATCAAATTCATCGCGCACTGAGAGGATGGACTTTAGCTGCAGTCCAAACGCAATCAGTGCCTGTGCGACGTTATCGCCGTTGAAGCGCTGAGGCGTTCAACGACTGAAGCGTTAGATCGAACATGATCCTCACAAACGCGCGTTTGATTTTCCCCGATGGAATTCGCGACGGGCCTCGAAGTTGTTCGCGCGACGAAGGAAAAATCGATCCGCGATTCGCGCGCGAGCAAGCGCAGGCGCGCGGCGAAAGACGTTGTCGATCTTGACGGAAATTATCTCGCGCCCGGTTTTATCGATCTTCACGTGCACGGCGCGCTCGGACGCGACACCATGGAAGCGTCCGCCGAAGCATTTCGCGCAATTTGCGATTTCCATGCAAGCGGCGGCACCACGTCGCTTCTGCTCACCACTGCGACCGCGCCGATCGAGAAGCTCGTTCGATGTGTTAAGACGCGGTTCGAGATTGTCGATCTTCCGATCGAGCGCGATTGCGGGCGTTCACGTGGAAGGCCCGTTCATCTCAAAAGCAAAATGCGGCGCGCAACGCGCGCGAATTCATTCAGGACCCATCACCGGCTCGTGTGCAGCGATTGCTCGAGCACGCCGATGTGATCAAACGCGTCACGATCGCGCCGGAACTGCCGGGAGCACTCGAGGCGATCGAAAATTTCCGCGAGCATGGAATCAGCGTGAGCGGCGGACATAGCGATGCTTGGGACGAAGACGCGCGCGCCGCGTTCGAGCGCGGCATGCGCAGCGTCACGCACACCTTCTAATTGCATGTCGATCAGCGCGCCGTCGCGGAGTCTATCGTGTCGGCGGTTTGCTCGAGTTCGCGTTAAGCGAACCGCAGATCAGTTGCGAACTCATCGCCGGACGGCCATCACGTTTCGCCGACGTTGATGAAAATGTTGTATCGCGCGAAAGGCTGCGAGCGGAATTTGCCTCGTAACGGATGCAACCGCCGGCGCCGGACTGCCGGATGGATCTCGATTTTCGCTCTTCGGTAATGAATGCGCTCGTGGAAGGACGGCGTCTGTTTGCTCGCTGACCGCTCCGCACTCGCCGGCAGCGCTTCGCGCATGATCGATCTCGTTCGCACGATGGTGCACGGATGTCGATGTTCCGTTGCATGAGGCAGTCGCCATGGCGACGCAAAATCCTGCACGCGCAATCGGCCTCCGAAACAAAAGGGTCGATTGACGAGTCGGAGCCGACGCCGACCTTGTTGTTCTTTCACCGGAGCTTGAAGTCCTGCGTCGTCTCTACAGGCGGAGACGAAATTTCGTAAGCCTCAGATCGACTAATACAAGAACTCAGCGATGTCGAGCGCGCAGCGCGTGGGTCGGCTATAGTTTGCGTAGATGTTCGCCAGCCCATTCGCGCCCATTGCTTTGCGTCATCGGCGAACGCGCGTTCGAATCTGTGCGACGACTTCTGCTCGGTGAAAGCGCGATCACGCCGGAGTTGGTTTCGACGATCAGCTGGGCGTTGCCCTTCCTCCTGACCGGCAACGACGTGATTGATGATCATGGGACAGCCGGCCAGCGATCGTTTCCTGCACCGTCGCGCCACCGGCTTTCCCGATGAGCAAATGGCTTTCGTGCAGCATCCGCGGGAGTTCATCGGTCCAGCCAACGATCTTTGTCGCGGCACCGTCTGCCGCCGCTTCGATAGCCGGCCGAAGTTTATCGGCACGGCCAATCGTCGCCGTCAGATCGACGCCAAGCGTAGCGAGGCCGCACCGCATCCGGTCGCGCGGTGCGTAGCGGCATGGATCATGTGCACAACACGGCGCTCGGAGTTATTGGAAGGCAACACTCGATTCGATCGCTGGTGAAATCGGCAAATTTGGGGCTCACTGGAAATCCAAACACCTTGATTTTTTCCGGCGCTACTCCGACCGCTCGCAAGACGGAGGCGCTCTGTTCGTTCGCAACGAGAAATAATCAGCCGGGCTCCGATACCACGTGGCGTTAATGGTGATCGAATCCGTGACGACCACCACACATTTGCAGGATCTCTCCGGGTCCCAAAATCTCCTGAGAGCAATTTGCGCTATGCCGGGAAAGAGCAAACGACGATGCTCAGGCGAAAACGGTCGAGCAGGGGCGAGATGATCTCTTAAGTCGGATGAATCGCCGAAATCCTGTGTCGTAATCTGTCCTTGCGATCGAACCCAGCGGTAAACGATTCCCCAGGCGCGCGGCGCAAAATTCACCAGCGCCAGATAACCTCGGCGCACGAACTCATTGACCGGTCCATAGGCTTCAGCAAACAAATCCCGGAACTCCACGTCGGCCTGGTTCGGGGCGACGCGGGCCAGACCGTCGCGCACTCTCCTCGCGGGCTGCTGTGACCTTCTCCGAAGCCGGCGGTGAGAATCAGGATTCTTTTTTCATCGATCGTTAGCCGACACGAATAAGGCTGTCATGTTGGCGAAGCGAAACATCGCTGGCTATTCTGGTTGAAGAAATAATCAGAGTTGCTTCGCTCCGCTCAGAACGACATCTCTGATGGCTAGTTACTCGCAGAGAGATTCGACTTTAATGGATATTTACGCTGGGCAAAGTAAACTCTGCCGAAGATGAAGTATCTCGCGTTCATCTGGCGCGTTCTGCGCAGGATGGTTTGGAAACGGCAACCGATCAGACGACCGGCTTGGCTGCACAGATGGCATATCTGCTTCTGTTCGCGCTGGCTCCCGGATCGCTTTTTCTCTGGCACCTGCTGGGTCTTTTCCGGCACCGACCCGACGAAGCTGCATCGGATGTTTCTTTTCTTGAAAAGCTTCATGCCGCCGGACCCGAAAGTGCAGGACATTCTGGATTCTGCGATGGCCAATGTGGTTGTGACAGGTTCGAGCGGCCTGCTCGCGAATGCGGGCATCGTTCTCGAATCTATTTCGGGACCGTCTTCTTGCGACGATTCGCGGGCACTGAGCCATACGTACGGAATGCGGGAAGATCCCCATTGGTGGTCAAAATATATCATCTCATTTTTCATGCTCTTCTGGTTTGGGATCATCATTGTGTTCTGCTTCAACGCGATTGTCTTCCGGTGAAAAGCTGGCTGGTATTGCAGAGGTAAATTTTCAACTCGCGTTCCCGCTGCAAGCGTGGATCGCAACGTTAAGCGTGCCATTCACCGCTGTGGCCCTGGTCGTTCTCGCGCTCGCGCTTTATCTCCCTGACGCCGGAAAATTATTCGACCGTTCGTCAGGCGTTGCCGGGCGCGATTTTCTTTGCAGTCGGCTGGATCGTCGCGACAAAACTTTTCCAGTTCTATGTGGGAAGATATGATCGCTACAACCCACATATCTCGCGCTGGCATCCATCGTCGTGTTGCTCACCTGGATGTATCTGACTAGCAATACGTAAATCGAACGAAGTACAA
>ERZ1370068.2662-contig-18_pt1 | contig 39216 bp, 41 predicted proteins | sample MGYA00561227_ERZ1370068 | MGnify/ENA primary metagenome ERZ1370068 (study PRJEB38410, sample SAMEA6850437) | metagenome | study: Metagenomic assessment of the ecological functions of the soil: analysis of the soil microbiota associated with the...
GGTAATGCGCTTCGTTCCAGTTACGTATTGCTCGGCCATCGCGCCGATCGTCTCCTCGATCGGCACCGTCGGGTCGAACCGGTAACCGATAGATGTCGACGTAATCGGTGCCCAACCGCCGCAACGTGTAACCGATGAAGTTCTTCGGCGGCCGGCCGGAGCGTCCACGCCGAGCCAGGCGCCGGCGGATCGCGCAGCGCGCCAGATTTCACGCTGATCACGACGCGCGCGCCGTCGCGGGGGCGTCCGCGCGGCGCGTCGCGGATCAACAGCTCGTTGTGCCCCATCCCGTAGTAATCGCCGGTATCGAGCAGCGATCCGGCTCGAGCTGGCACGTGAATCGTCGCGATGCTCTCGCGTGATCGTCCGCGCGGCCGTAGAAGTCCGACATCCCCATGCAGCCAGGCCGATGGCCGACACGCGGACCGTCGCGCCAAGCGCTCTGCGATCATCGTGCCCCCAGCGTTTTGATGTACCTTCACCACCTGGTAGACGTAGTCCTCGCACGCTTCGCTCGTCTTCCGGATCGTAGGCGCCGCCGTTGGTGATGTTGTCGGACACGACGCGGATGCCGAGCAGCGGGACGTTCAGGAGCCCGGCAATCTGCGCTGCCGACGCCGTTTCCATTTCCTCGACCAGCGTCTCAGTAATCCTTGTTGAGCCGTGCGACGCGATCGATATCTCGTCGTTCAGACGTCGCTCGATCCGATGACGCCTTCCACGACTTTCGCGCGCGTGTGCGACGGCTTGACGCGCTGCGGGCCGCGGCCAGCAGGGGAGCGGCGTCAGCTTCGAACCGCGCAGCTTGCGCTGGCTGGCGCCGCTCGACACGCTGCCGTCCGCCGCCGTCAAATCGAGCGGCGTCCAGTCTTGCTGCCCGCCCGCGGAGTCGAGAGCAGGCTCTTGAAGGCGCCGAGGTTCACCGAGCTGGTCCCGATCACGATGTCGTACGTGGAGACTGGCATCATGACCGCCCGCCGTCCCCTGGTTGACGATCGCGATGGGACAAAAATGCTCGATGGCGATGACCGTCGCCGCTGCGGCGTTCGACATGCCCTTGAGCGTCTTCGACACGATGACGGGATAGCCGTCGACGGTGCCCCGCCAGAAGCTCCAGGCGCCGATCTGCTCCAGCGTCGCGTTCTCAAGCCAGCCGGCAAGCTTCTCGACTTCCACCTGCATCGCGCCCTGGATGACGACCGGGCGCGGCGCGGCGGCAGTTGAGCAGCGGCCGCAGCCCCGATTTGAGAACGAACGTAATCAGGATCGCGAGTTATGTGTCATGAGCAGCTCAGCATGTTCTCACATTCGTCCGCGCGCCCGCGCGGCGCCACCGCGAGAGCGTCGCCATGAGCAGCCACGACAACTTTGGGGACGACGAAACATGGCGGCGGGCTGGGGCCGCGGTCTCGAACGTCCACGCGCGGCCAGAACCCACCGCAAGTCAGCATCAGGCCATGCAGCGTCGCGCGCGTCAACACCGACCAATGCGTGAAACGCATGTCGGCCAGCAGGAAGGCCGGCGAACGGGCGACCACCCGGAATCACGAACGCCCAGGCAGGAGCAGCCAGGAAGGGTTACGTGTGGCCCACCCACAACATCAAGCCGACGGGCCGTAGCGCCGACCACCGCCCGCAGGCGGGCCCCACCCGCGCGCAGGAAGCCAGGGATGGTCATGTGCGATTCAGAGGCGGTACAACACGCGGCCCGCGGCGTCTGCCGAGGAAACGCGGCGTTTTGAACGTGAAGGCCTCGGGCGACGGTCCACGGTCTCGAGAATCCGAAGTCGCTCCTGCGCCTCGGCGACGGTGGGGATGTGTCCGGCAGGGATCCACCACAGCGCCAGGATGGGACCGTCCGATCGGCTCAGCCACTGTTTCCTGTCGCGCAGCGACCCGACGTGCGCGCCGGCGTAGACAAACTGCTGGAGCGCCTCGAGCGACTCCCACACGGACATATTGATGGCCATGCGCTCGTCAGCGAACGGCCCGAGGATCGTGGCGTTCCCTCGTCGGTCTGCAGCCGCCACGCGAACCCCGGACTGCAGTCGGCCAGCGCGTTGATGGAGTCCAACTGGGAACGGAAGCCTTCCATGATCGGATCGTCCATCGGGGCCCGAAGGAGCCCGATGTTCACCTGCGCCAGATGGAAACGCGAGTCACTGTCTCTCTCTGTCACAGGAGCTTGACTAGAATCCCGCTGGCTTCTCGCCCGCCACCCCGAACTCCCGCTCAGCGCGATCCCACCCGTCAGAACAGCCCGTCCTCGAACAACCGCCCGACCAGCGTGATCCCGTGCGGCACCGCGCCGCGGCGGATTGAACTTCGGCAGCGGGTTCGCCGGGTCCGGCGCCCAATCGCTGCGCGCCTCCGACACCTGCACGAACCCGCGCGCGCAGCGTGAGCGACGGATGGCCGGTGAAGTTCGTGATGGTGAGCTGCTCGTCGCGCAGCGACGGCACCATCAGCACGTCGACCTCCCGGAAGATGCGCGCCATCTCCAGCGCCACCTTGCGCCGCAACCGATCGGCCTGCACGAAGTCCACCGCCGAGAGGAATCGCGCCTGGCGGAACAGGTTCGGCCACGCGTCCTTCACCTGCACCTTGAGCGTGCCGAGCTGATTGTTCAGCGCCAGCTCCTCGAACGCCGCGGCGCCCTCCGCAAACAGAATCGGCATCAGCGAGCCGTACGGCCAATCGGGAAGCGTGACTTCCTTCATCTCCATCTTCAGCTTCTTCATCGTCTCCATCGCCGCGCGGTCCACGTCCGTCGCCGGGCTCTCCTTCATCCACTGCGCGATGTAGCCGACCTTGAGTCCCGGCGACGGACGCCGTGGCGTCGAAGTCGAGCCGGCTCGGCACGCTCGACGGATCGCCCGCGTCCGGGCCGGTGATGGCCTGGAGCACGAGCATCGCGTCCTCGACCGTCCGCGTCATCGGGCCGAGCTTGTCGAGCGACCAGCAGAGCGTCATCGCGCCGCTGCGCGGCACGCGCCCGAACGTCGGACGCAGGCCGGTCACGCCGCAGCGCATCGCCGGGCTGACGATGCTGCCGCCGGTTTCGCTGCCGATGGAGAAGGCGACGAGCGCCGCCGCCGTCGCCGCGCCGGGCCCGGCGCTCGATCCCGACGCGCCCTCCTCCAGCAGCCACGGGTTCATCGTCTGCCCGCCGAACCAGATGTCGTTGAGCGCGAGCGCGCCCAGCGAGAGCTTGGCGATCAGCACGGCGCCCGCGTCGTCCAGCCGGCGCACGACCGCGGAGTCCGCCGACGGCACGCGGTTGCCGGAAAGGCTCGGCGCCGTAGGTCGTCGGGATGTCCTTCGTGTCGAGCAGATCCTTCACGCCGTATGGGATGCCGTGCAGCGGGCCGCGGTATTTCCCGGAGGCGATCTCGGCATCGGCCTGCTTCGCGCGCGCGAGCGCGTGGTCCTTCGTGACGGTGATGACGGAGCGGATCTTCCCGTCGAGCCGCTCGATGCGACTGAGATAGATGTTGGTGAGCCGCTCGCGACGTGAGCTTGCCGCGACTCGATCCATCGTCGACAGCTGCGTCACCGGCGCGAACGCGATGGCGTCGTCCGACGATGGCAGCGGCGCGCCGTCGGCGTTCGACCGCACGAACCGGTCGCGCGACGGCCCGGCGGCGATGCCCGGAAGCATCGGGTTCCAGAGCGGTGGCCGGCGCGTCGGTGGCGCGATCGCCACTTTCCGCGGCCCGGTGCGGCGCTCGAGATACGGCGCGAGCGACTGCCGCCACGAGTCGGCGGCCTGCTGCCGCTCCGCCGGCGTCATCGTCACCTGCATCAGCTTTTCCGCCTCGGCGAACGTCGTCGGGCGACACGGCGGGGCCGGACCGCGCGCCCGTGCCGAACGTCGGCGGTGCGCCGGGCGTGGCCGGCGTCGGCTGGCGAAGCTGTGGATGGCGGCGAGCCTCGTTGCGGCAGGCGGCGGTCGCGGCGAGAACCCGAGCGGCGCGCGGATGAGGAACTGGCGGCGCGTGTTCATCGTCAGGCTACCTGAACACGCGGAAGAGGATGACCAGAAGCGCGATCGGCGCAGGTCGTTCCGCGGAAGATCGGGAAGATCCGATCGGCAAACCACCTCTGTGGAGGGAATAAATCTGCCACCGAGCCTCGCACCGCGCCCAGCCGCTCGGCGAGAATCGTCAATAGTTGACACGTCCAGCGCCCGATGCGGCCAGGATGACGCCTTCGAGAAAAACCACGCCGACGGCGACCCACGTCCACACACAGTGATGTGGTCCGCGACGCCTGCGATCAGCACGTCAGAGAACGCATACACACAGGAGCCAGAAGACGAAGGTGCGCATGGGCTTGACGTGGAAGAAGGCGAGGTTTCCGCTGTGCTCAGTCCAGGACCGCCGTTGCCTCGATCTCGATCATCAGGAAATCGGGAACTGCCAGGGCCGCGACCTGATCCAGGGTCAACCGCGGGCGGGATTCTCGCGCGAAAGAATTCCCGCAACGCCCAGTTCCCACGGCTTCTGCGCTGTCGGCGCCATAGTTACGACGATGTGGGTCCGCAGAGCGACGATGTCGTTCGAGGTGCCACCGGCGGCCTCAACGGCAAAGCGTGCAACGTTACGCATTGCCTGCCTGGCCTGGTGCAGCGGCTCACTCCCGCCGACGATCCGTTTCGTGCGTCCCTTTGCCGTCTGCCCCGAGATGAATACCGTTCTTCTCCCGCTCGCAACCACGCTCTGGGCGAAGCCATGCGGCAAGCTCGGAAAGAGGTTCTTCGGATTGACGTGTTCCTTTGGCATGACCTCGCGTCGACGCTCTCACACCTTGCGCCTGTTCCGCACCTCGACGATCCGCAACTTCACGATCCGCCGTGCCCAGAGCGGAGAGGTCGGCGGAGTTCGTGAGCGGAAACCGGACCGTCCCTTTCGAGGTTCCGCACCCTTTCAAGTCGGCGGCGAGGGTGCGGCTTGATCATGCCGCGCCGATCGGGGCACAGGCTGACGTGGTTTTTCCAGGCGGCGTGCCAGATCGGCGTCCGTCCATCGAGCTTGAACCCGGGTACATGCCGTAGCTGGAAGCCCCTCGACTGCGTCGGGAGCCGCCGCGCGTCGGACGGCCGCGCGAATGTTCTTGAGTGGCCTTGCGCGCGTCAACCGGCAACGATGCAAGGTAGGTGCGCACGTCCGCCACCGGCATCGGACGATCGTGACTCACTTCAAGCCCCAGCTTGTAGAGCTTCCCGGCATTCGTGCGCATCACCATCGTCGCGATCTCCTCGGCCCGGGCGCGGCTGACCTCGCCCTCCCGGATCATGCCGGTGAGCGCCAATGCCAGCGCTGCCCTCCCGTTCTTGGTGGCGATCCAGGCGGTCAACTCCCAGCCCATATCCGGCCCGAAGCGGCGGCGTCGGAGCCGAAGAGCACCTTCTCCGGATACTGAGTGAGCCACTCCTCAGCACCTCGGCCAACTTCGGCGGCGTGTAGAGCAGCGTCATCGCGGACATGTCCAGGTAAACGTTCGGCTTCCACAGCATCGCGCCCGCGTGCGGCGCGTAGACACCTCCGCCGTGGACGATGACGAAGTTGGTCTGGCGCAGCGCTCGGGTCGTTGAACGCCGACTCGAGAAGCAACGGGTCGGCCCCGGCCGCGACATAGAAATTGCCGGGTCCGTTGAACGAATGGATGTGGACCGCCATCCCGAGACGTCCGGCTTCGCGTGCGATGTAGCGGAAGAGGAAGTCCTGGAGCGCCTTGTAGTCGCCATGCGACGGCTCGCCGGCTGCGGCGTACTTCGCATAGATCTTGCTCGCGGTCGCCGCGGAGACCTCTTCGAAGTCGAGTGAACGGAGGAACGCGGCCTCGAACTTCACGGCGACGCAGCCGCCCCTTTGCTGAGCCTCGAGTGTCGGCGTCACCACGGTCTTCAAATACGCGTCGAGCGTTGCGGGCGCTTCGTAACCCCGAGGTTGGACATGTAACGCTGCAGGAGCTTGTCCTCGAGAGGGAACAGCTTCTCCCGGTCAGGCGACGTGGCGGCCTCGGCCTTCGTGGACAGCGGCAGCAGCAGCGCATCCACGTACGATACCCAGCGAAACCGTGGAGGCGCGAGTCCCGGGCCCATGGCGACCCGGTTCGTGAGCAACACCTCGGTGCCGACCTGGTCCAGCACCCACGCGGGGAATGTGTCTCCCTGCTCCTTGGCGATCCGCTGCATCGTGCCGCGCAACTCGTTCATGTGCGGGTCACTCAGGTCAGCGTGCGGATAGTTGTAGAGTGCCTTGTAGGCGGCGAGCCAGTCCGGGTTGTCCGGCCTAAGCTGTACCGGCACCTCGAACGGGAAGATCACATCGAGCGGCAGCGCGTCTTGGTCCGAGTCCCCAGGATCGACGCTGTTCGCGTGACTGTGGTTGTCCCATCGGCGCGGATTGTCCCTTATAGAACGCGACAAGCGTCGCATCCGCTCGCGACCAGATCCGCCGTCGTCCGCGACGACGCCGGGTGACGGCGTTGCGGCTGCCGTGCACAGTGGCAACACTGACTGCACGCGTACCGCGGCGGCGACCAGAGGCGTGCGCCGCGCCAGGCGGATTCTTTTCGTCACGAACCTTGGGAGATGCAGGCGATCAAAGCGTTTCGTCCGGAGTGTCGTCCGAGTTATCGATGAAGGCGTCCGGTCCGGAAGATCGCTCCCGTAAACTTATTGGCGTGCAGTTCCAGCACGCCGGCAGCTCCGACACGCCATGTGGCTCGCCCGGCAGATTCTGGAGACCGCTGGACGTCCGGACGCGGATGGAGCACCCGGAGCGTCAGGCCAGGCTCGTGCGCGTCGAAGAACTGCGCGCGCATCACTCTCGATACGCACTCAGGCGGCGCCTCGCGCACTGGTCGCATCGATGACGACATTGCTGCCCGCCTCGAGAGCGGCCAACGCACGCCGTCAATGCCGCATCGTGTGCCCCGTCGCTCGCTTCGCTTTGCGATGTTCGTCCGAAGCAGAACGCGCCCCGGTTCTTTATGCCGAACTGTTCGATCCAGATATCGTCCTCGCAGACGCGGACCCTGTCGGGCCGCCCGGCGATCAGGCTCGTCACAGTTGTCTTCCGCCGCCGCAGGCGCCGGTCAACACGTGAGAGAACGCGCGGCATCGGCGTCGCAAGGCCTCAGCGCGGGGACGCTCAGGCAGGCCGTGGCCGCCGAGAGGCGGCACCGCTTCCGCCCGCCAGCGGAACTCCGGCGCGATGAGCGGCCGGCTCCTTCGCGATCGCGGCCTGCACGGCTTGGGCAACGTAAGCGACGGCTGGTCGGCTGGCTAGCGCTATCCTGACCTCGGTGATCTGACACAGCGCACCGGGATCGGCTGCGCGTCGCAACAACGTAGCTCGAGCAGCCAGGCATCGCGCCACGGTGCCCCCCGGGCAGGATGGCCAGCGAGCCCGTCGCGCTTGCCGGAGACTGCGCTCATCTTGCCGATCGATCAATCCGTACATCGTCGCTCCGTTTTGAGTCACCGGGGCGTGGGCCCACAGCCGCGTGCGCGATGCGATCATCGCGCCACCGTCCCGGTCAGAAAACGCGCGCCGCGGCAGAAGTCGTTCTCATTCGCTCACATCCATTGCCCGCCGGCTATCAACAAATCGCAGTTTTTCGCTTCTTCCCGATCACACCGCGTTGCTGCGCCTTCTGGATGTAGTCTGGCGCGTACGGAACTTTGCACGCGGTCTTCCCCATGTCCACGGACACCGCGCCGATTCTTTCCCGGTCTGCATCGCCAGCTGCGTGAGCCCGCGCGATGCGTGCCCAGGGAAATGACAAAGCCGTTCATCGCCGAGCGGACCGCATTCGGCTGCTGGTGAATGCTCTTTTCCACGCGCTCGAGCAGTCTTTTCAATTCCGCCACATCCAGATCTGCATCGTCGGTAATCGCGACCAGACGGCCCAGTGTCGCCCACCCGCCTGCGCGACCTGCTCCCGCTTCGACTCGATCCAGTCCAGCGCCAGCTCGCGGCCGTGCGCAGCTCTGCGCCGCGACGCCGGCCACGATAGTGCCGGCGATCGCCTCGCCATTGGCTGTCGTCAGCCACTGCCGAAGATCCTTCTTCGTCATCTGCGCTTCGTCGGCAATCAGGCCGGCCAGATACTGCACGTCGAAAATGCCGGTGCGGAGTACAGATCGAGCGCCAGCCGATAGTCCTTCCTGATGCGTTTCTGGAACTTCTTGAGCTCCTCGATCTTCACACCGAAGACGGGTTCCTGGATCGAGTGGTTCAGGAGCACCTTCTTGTTACGAGTCCCGCCCCCAATGCTTCGAGGTGCTTCACGATATCCGCGGCAGTCATGATGATCCTCCAAGGTCATGGCAGGTCCACGGGCGCTTGCGGGGATTGGAAATAGTGCTCCACCGTAGCTCCCTCGCTTCCCTTCACGTCCGTCGGCCCAGCCTACGAACGGTTTCCGCGCCTTGATGATGAACGTCGTCGGCATCGACGCGCGCGCGAGTCGGCAGAATACCAGCGCGCGGGATCGACATGCGCTTCCTTGATCGCCGCCGCATTGAGCGGCGTTTCCACCAGGGCCTCGATCTGCAGGCCCGCCTGGATGATCTGTCCGACGAAGGTGCCGAGCGTGCGATCGTTGGATGACGATGGGCACGCCCTTCCACGACGTGTGCTCGCGACGGACCTTCGGCGAACTGACGGTCTCCGCGACGGTGCTGCTGCGTTCCGTTCCATTCAAGGCAGCTGTACACCGGGTGCTCCCCGCTGACGAGGAAACATCCGCCTGGTCGCAGGTAGCGGGCGACGAGCGCCATCGTCGCCGGCAGGTCCGGTCGTCCATCCCAGTCCATAGATGGAGAACACGAGATCGAAGTGATCGGGCGGGACTCCGGGATCGACCTCCATTGGAGACTCGATGAGCCGAACGCGCGACGCAAACGGGCGGAGCGTTTCTGTCGCGAAGGCAATCTGCACCGGCGACAGATCGATGCCCCAGAGCTCGCGCGCGCCGCGCTCGGCGAGGGTAGCGAAGCGAGTGCCCGCTCCCGCATCCGAGCTCCAGAGCACTGAACGCCGGACTGCGTCGATCCAGAAGCCGCAGCTCGTCCTCGGTCGGGGCCAGCGGTCCGCATCCGGCAGCGCCGGTCCCTCCGTGGAACATCGGCGCGACCTGATTCCAGCCGGCGCGATCTCGTTCGCGAGGACGTTGCGCCCGGCGCACGTTCATGCTCGGGAGCGATCCGCCAATCGCCGAGTCGTCCTCATCCGGCAGCCGGGCGACCAGCAACCGGTCAGCTTCATTTGCTCTGCGGTGTGCGGCGGCCACGACCCACGCGGCCACCGACAGTGATGCCGCCACGAGGGTGACAGAAGTGAACCACGGATCTTTCAGAGACATGCGGTTCGACAAACATGCGCAAGATGTGCAGCGAGGGTGATCAGGCCGAAGACGACGCCCAGTGGCGATGACGTAAATTCTCAAAAGGTCCCTCCGGTGATCCTGGACTTCTTCAGAGCCGACGTCCAGTTGAGAGCGATCGGCGGGCGAGTCGCAAGGCCGTCGCGCGCCCACGCGCCAGAGGTCTGAAACATCGGTCTGTTTACCTTCTTGGCGTCATCCCAGTGCACGTCGTGCACAGGTGATACGCCGGGACCCAGGAGCAACCCTGCCACGGCAATCACCACCAGCCCTGCAAACAACGCGTAGAGGCCGGCAAAACACTTTTCCAGACTCAGAGAGGTCCGTTCACGGCCCATACCGCCGAGGAGCATTGCTGCATTCAAGAACGCATCGCGCCACGGCGAAGTGCTCGAAATGACTGATAACCCCAGATGCCCACCATCAGCGACACCAGGAGGAGTCCCAACGAGATCGCGGAATGGGTCAGCATCCGCCGCCAGAACGCCGTCCGGCTGTGTCTGTCATTCGTGCGCGCCTTCTCACCTCTCGAGCGACGGCCGCGGAGAGAAAAGGATCACCCGCAAAACGATGGCGGCGCCGAAGCACATGCCGGGCACACCGAGCAACGCGGGACGACGTCAACCGTGCGCACGGCCGCGAAGCGGGAACTTTGCCGGATATGCCAATCAGACCTGAGCCCCAAAGCGCGAAGAGCACTGGCGAAATCCTGACGTATCTGCGCCGGTCGCTCCGGAATGCTCGCAATCAACGTTGGATTCCGTCTCGCTCATGTCAGACCCTCGGAGTCCTGCGCGGAGTGCGTAGGCCGCGTCTGCGTTGAGATCGTGACCGATCCGCACCAGGTTGCCCCGATGGGTCGACCAGCGTGAATTCCCGCGCGCCCCACGGCTGGTCAACCGGTGCGGTCAGCCGAGGAATGCCTTCTGAGGAGAGCGCGAGTGCCGCGTAGCCTGATGCAACCGGTCCGCATCGCCGGCGCGCCAGTAGCAGCTCAGTGTCGTTCTCGGCGGCTACATTTTCAGCCCTGGCTCGGCGAAGAAATGCACGACCAGGTGCGCCGCGAGAGATTATTTTCCGCACTCAAACGGTCCGCGTCCGCCCCACCAGGCGACGAAACCGAGCTTCTCAGGCAAACGCAGCGCGTCCCGGCCGGGTCCCGCGCTGGAAGAATCGGCTCTGCGCGTTGCCATTCGCATCGCTGCCTCAGCGGAACGACGGTTGCTGGCAGACCACCGTCAACGCGACTCGTGATCGAATCCGTTCCTCCGCCCTGGATGCTCACGGGACCATACGTCCCCGACCGCCTCCCTGACCCGCCAGCTGCCGCTGACGACTTTTGCGCCGCCGCCGCAAAGAGATCGGCAAAACCCGCATCCCGCCTTGAGATCAACGCCCGCGCTTGCGTGCCGGCATACTCGACGCTTGCCGCCGGACATCGCCGCTCGCCAGGCGCGGTCCATCCGGTCGGGATTTCGCTGCGGACCATCCACCGCGCCTACGCGTCGTGCCCACTTTGCGTCCATCGGTGTCCACGTTCCGGTGGCGGGCACCGCCGGTCGTGCCCACGGCGGCGGTCCACGTCCCCATCAGCGTGACGCCGGTGCTGCTTCTCGCGCTCCACGTGTTTGCTCCGGCGCTCTGACCATGGCTTCGCGGCGCCCTGGGCGTAAACAGAGACAGCGGGCACTGTGGATGAGAGCTGGCTTCGCGGGGATCATATGTTCGAAAGCTAAAGCGCCGAATCCAATCACTCTCGTCGCAGCTTCATGCACTTGTTTACCTTTGCCGTCCCGATCGGTCGGCCTGCGCGCCACGCTCGAGCAGAGGACCGACGATCGCGGACCTGTTGCTGGCGCGCCTTGCAGGAGAACCGGCGCCGCCACGCCCTGTGAGTCTGAACGGCAAGGTGCAACGGCGTCGACCCTGCCCTTGTTCGGCCGCCGCGGATCGGCGCCGGCGTCCACACAGCGCTCATCGCTGCGGCCAACGATCGTGTTCGGACGGCTCTGTGCAAGGGCGCGACGCCGGCTGGCCGTCAGCATTGCAGGATTTGCCCCACAGACGTGAGGTACTCGATTGTTTCAGCCTGCGCCGCCGGGTTCCAGTGATTGGCGTCCGCCGCGTAATGCAACGGTTCCGCTCCTCGTCGATTTCTGGCGCGGCAGTTGGCTCCGTGCGCAACCAGGAGCCGCGCGACCGGAGGACGAAATGCCGCCGCAGCCATATGCAGCGCCGTATCGCCACGATAGAGATAGTGACGGATATCGGCAAGGAAGAAATTGGAGGCTGCTTGTCGCGTCGCGCCGTCATCGGATGCTGTCGTCGCGAGAGCTGGATTGCCGGCGACGCGGCGCGCCGCTTCGTCAAAGGGCGCGCCCACGACGAGCCGCACGAAATCGAAAAAAAAGCGCTGTGTCCATGAACGCCGCAGTCAGTTCCTTGCGAAACGGTGAGATGCGCGCCCGCGCCTCCGCGATGAGGCGGTGTTCGCGCAGTTCTGGTTCGTGTGCGCCGAGTTCCAGGACGACAACGCCGGACGTATCGCCGGTGGGCCCCAATCCTGTTCGGAGTGACCAGCCTGCCCCAACATCAGCCGTCGAATCCGACGTCCAGTCGCCGCACGTGAACCCGGCCAACAGCGTCCCATCGGCCGCCGACCCGGTCATGATGTCGTGTTCCACCGGTGACGGCGATCCGGGCCACTGGCCGTTGATGGTTGACCTCTCTCGTCGATGAACACCGTCGAGTCTCCTCTGCGCGCGTGGAGCTCGGTCAGATTGCTCGCAACCATCACGCCCTTCGCGTTGAGCCATGGGCCGTTGCCGATGCGGCTGCGAGCATCGGTCGGCCGGTTGCCGTTGTCGGCGTCCCGCTCCACGCTCAGGTGAGGCTCGCCAGATCTTGCTGCCGGCGCCAGCCGCAGTCCCCAGATTCTGGCAGAGACTAGTCGGCGCCGCGCAGGCCGCCGAGGTTGCCCGTGGTAGCTGCGGCGCACTTGACAACAGAGCTTCATCGAGGTGTCGATCCTGAGTCGGCGCCGCGCCGCTGCCGCGATTGTTGCCACACCCGGCCACAGATGTTGCTACGAGCGCCCATCCGATCCATCGCGTAGCATCATCTCGCCCTCCGTGTTCATCCGTGCTTTCGCTTCAGTCCATTGCCAGAGGCCCGCGGCCTCACGTGCACTGCGCAAGCCGGTGCCCCGGTCTGGCGCGCCAGCATGCACAACCGGCCGCGGTGGTGAGCGCTCGTGTGCCACGAAGTAGTTCAGAAAGTGATGAGATCGGTTCGGGAAATTCTGCCACGCCGCTTTCGGGGAACCATCCCACCTTCCGCAATGCCGAGCTGGAGCAATCGGACCAGCTGCCGCTCGCCGCTCCGCGGCAACGCGCGCAACGGTTCCGACGCGCGAACGTGGCGTGGATCGACTTTGGTCCGCGGGACTGCGATGCCATGCTGCGCGCCCATCATCATCTTGATCCACAGCGCACCGGGCATTGTGGACGTGGGCGGCGGCGATCATCCGCACCGTTCGCCGTGGAACCCCGGAGACCGCTTTCGGCCACATCGCGGCCGGCAGGTTCCCCGACGGATACATCGTCACGCGATCGCTGGCGCCCGCCAGGCGGCGATCAGTGCGCGACCGGTCTCGAGGTCTGATGGGCACTTTCGTTCCCTCAAGTTCTCGCCGCTCCTGACACAGCACTGCCAAATGAAGCCGCCGTGGCTCAAATACACGAACGACACCACGAGCGCGCCGAATAGCGGCAATAGAAACGTGGCCCGCAGCAGCCATCGCGTGACCCGGTCCTCGGGAGAGCGACCAGAACGGTTGCGCTGACAACAGCCGCGACCACCATGGCCCATCCCAGAAGGCGTTGGCTGGATACCAGATCGCCCGGCCCGACCGGGTCGCCCTGGTTCTGAACCCATAGATCCTGCTGGGTGCGCACCCAGCCCCAGGATCAGTGGAATCGCGATGATGACGAACATCACAGACAGGACGCGATCAGCCGCGCTCGCAGCTTGGTGTGTGTCCGCTCCGTCTTGTCGTGGCTTTCCGGAGATCTCCGGGCGCGGCGCGAGCAGGACGGGCCGTAGGCCACGCGCCTGGCGATGCCCGCACACCCAGATAGACCATGGCGATGACGAGTGCGACGATGATCTCTGGAACCGGAATGAGGTCCATCCCTGCGCGCCCTGTTCTTCTAACGCCCCGGTCTCTCAGCTGGGCTTCCCATCGCTCGATGAAGCGCACCGTCGGGCGTCCACAAAGGCCTCCTGTCGCCTGCCGGCCTTCGCCTCAGCCGTGGCGGTCGCGGGGGTCGCGTTCGCCCACACCGGTCGTCGACATGTCAGCGGTCGACGTTCCTTGCCGGTGGCTTTCGGCTGCAGCGCTTCGGCCAGAACACCCAGGCTCGCCGCACGATCTCCGGTGGCGACCAGTGGCGGCGCAACGACGAGAGCGCAGGGGGGCACGGCTCAACGTGGCGCGCTCGGCCTTGTCCATCTGGACGGAGCGTCGGGAACAGATAGAGTGCCCCGGACGTTTCGCCGACACGCCGCCATGGCGGTCGAACGGTACTGGCTGATTCGGCGTCGATGGGCGGCTGTCGGGTGGCTGCTGCCGCATCAGCTCGAAACGCCATCAGCCAGGTTTACCGCAACGGCGGGCGTTTCCCTGATTGAGCCGATCCGCGACGTAGCTGGCGATGTGCTGGTTGCCCGTGTGGCTGGCAGTACAAAGAGGATGCGCCGGAACTCCCTGATTGATCAGACTCTGCGCCGCCTCGGGACACACGCGCTGGAGAGTCTCCGCCGACAGGGCTGTGCTCCTGAGGAACGCCAGGTGGTAGGGCGACTGGCCGACAAACAGAATCGGCGCGACGAGGATGTCCGTCACGCTGCGCGATGAGCTTCGATCGTTCGACACCGGCGCAGTAGTCGGTGCCGATCGGTCCGTGGAGGCCAGTGCTGCTCCCAGGGCGGGAATGGGAATCAGCACCATGTCGCTGCGGCTCAAGAGGTCTCGCACTTCCGGCCACGGTCATGTGTGGCAGGAAGTTCTTTCACCTTCTGTTCGGACCACAGCGGGTTGACCTGCGCGTCGATTTGGACCGTGAACCACCCGGTCACGACGACCGATCAAGGCGAGACAGAGACGCATGGATGCTCCTTCCTCGAAAATGACGGCGCGCGGGGAATGCGCGCCTTTCGTCGCGGAACGGGCGGCGGTTCGCTAGAGCGACGGACGCTTCACAGTGATGATCCGTCCTGGACTGGAACGCGTGCGCCAACAGCAGCAGCTCCGGCTCGCCGAACAGCTTGCCCGTCAACTGGAGGCCCGTGGGGCATCCCTCGAAGAATCCGCTGGGCAGGCTGATGACGGGATGACCGGCACGATTGGTGAGCAACAGGTTGGCTCCGATGAAGAGATCGAGTCCGGACATCGCGTGCGTCCACTTGTTCCATGACGCGCAGGCGATACCGGTTCGCCTGATGTACCCACAGCGGGCATGAACCGGGCCGGACGAATCTCGGCGGGGCGTGGACTCTGCTCGGGACCGTGCTCCACGTCGCCGAGCTGACCGCTGCGCGTGAGATCGTCGAACGCCGCGGCTGTTTCCGCGTAGCGGATGAAGTCGATGGCCTCGATCGCGACCTCAGGCAGATCGAACGGGACGACCTCCACACCCAGACCGCGGATCACCCGCAACGCTTCTTCGTTGTTCCGGCGCGTCGCGAGTTGCACTGATGCCGAGAGGCCCGGCAGGCCCGTTGGGTTGTCGCTGAAAGCCGACCGCAGAAATCCCACGCGCAGTTTCGTCACGTCCGCCGTGGCGTCCCATCCGAACGGCACGTCGAGGACGGTGTTGTCTTTCCCGTCCGGGCCGTAAATGGCATTGAACACGAGCGCACAGTCTATCGAGGGCCGAGGCGGCGCCGTTCTTGGCCTGCGGACACCAGGTCCAGCGACCTGCTGCGCGATGGCGAGGTTGTCGCGCGCAATGACCAGGCGGGCGCGCAGGGCCAGGACGTCGAAGTAGCTGGTGGCGACGCCGGAGACGAGCGTGACCTGGGCCGTGTCGCGATCGAACCGCGCCGCCGCGGCCGACGATGCCGCCGAGCGCACGCCGGCGCGATTGCGTCCCCAGAGATCCAGCTCGTAGCTCGCCGTGAGCCCGACGTCCGCCGGAGCTGTCGGCGACCGTCGCGGCCCCTGCGCCACCGGCCCGTTGGGTGCGGCCGCCCGACGCTCCTCCGCTCGCAGGTTCAACACGGGAAAGAGCGAGGCGCCGGCCACGCGCACCTGCGCCTCGGCCTGCTGGACACGCTCGCTGGCGATCGCGAGATCGGGACTGCCCGCCAGCGCCTCGGCGACGAGCGATTGCAGCTCCGGCGGAGCCGAAGCTCGTCCACCAGGTCGGCGAGACGCCCGCGGCCATTCGCCGGCACGGCCTCGTTCCACGTCCCGGCCACCGGCACGTCCGGCTTCAGCTGCGGGACTCACGATCGCGCAGCCAGAGAGCGCGCACACCAGCGCGAGGGCCATCGATCGTCGAAACAGCGTGTTCATGTCGTCACTCCGATGCAAGGGCCACGACCGGGTCGAGCGCCGCGGCCTTGCGAGCTGGGAGAGTAGCCGAAGATCAGACCGGTCAGGAACGCGCAGGCGAAGGCGAGCGCGACCGGTCCCAGGGAGATCTTGACTGCCGTTCCGAGCAGGCCGATCACCAGCGCGCTGCCGAGCCCGGCGGCGACGCCGATCAGGCCGCCGAGGCCGGACACCGCGACGGCTTCGGTCAGGAACTGCTGCATGATGTCGCGCATGCGCGCGCCGGTCGCCATGCGCACGCCGATCTCGCGCGTCCGCTCCGTCACGTTGACGAGCATGATGTTCATCACGCCGATCCCGCCCACGAGCAGGGAGATGGCGGCGATCGAGCCGAGCAGGATCGTGAGCGTGTTCTGGGTCTCGGTCGCCGTGTCGATGAGCGAGGCCATGTTGCGGATCTGGAAATCCTGCTTGCCGGCGTGGCGGCTCGTCAGCAGCCGGGTGACCGCCGCCTCGGTCTCGTCGATGCGCGCGACGTCGTCCGCGGCCACGGTGATGTTGCGGAGGAACCGCTGCCCGAACAGTCGCAGGCTGCCCGTGGTGTACGGCACGAACACGGCGTCGTCCTGGTCCTGCCCGGTCGGCGACGCCCCGCGGTCGCTCATGACACCGATGACCTGGAAGAGGACGTTGTTGAGGACGAGGTGCTGGCCGATGGGGTCGCTCCCGTCGGGGAAGACGTTCTCGACCACCGTCTGCCCCAGGACCACGACCGGGGCGTAGCTCCGCACGTCGGCGGCAGAGAAGAACGTGCCGCGCGCCGTCGACCAGTTGCGGGCGAGCGGGAAGTCCGCGCCGGTCGAGGTCGCCTGCGTCTGGTAGTCGAGGTTGCCGAACCGGGCGGTGACCGTGCCGCCCAGCTCGGGCACCGCGGCCAGCACGTTGGGGAGCGCGGCGATCGCCTGGGCGTCCTCGGGCGTCATCGTCGCCGTGCTCCCGCCGGGGCGCCGCGGCTGGACGTGGCGGGTCTCACGAGCAGGAGATTGGTTCCCATGCCGCTGATGCGGTCGAGCACGGCCTGGCGCGCGCCGTTGCCCACCGCCAGCATCGCGATGACCGAGGCCACGCCGATGACGATGCCGAGCAGCGTGAGCGCGGTGCGGAAGAGGTTCGAGCGCAGAGCGCGCCCAGCCGCCTTCGCGGCTTCGAGCCAGCCCAGGACCGTCGCGGCGGATCGGCTCGGTGCTCCGACGCCAGGGGACCCCTGCCGTCGGCTGCGGCCCCGGATCGCGCACGACCTGGCCGTCGCGGATCTCGATCACGCGGTGGGCATGCGCCGCCACCTCCGCCGAGTGGGTGATCACGATGACGGTGTGGCCCTGCCGCGCGAGGTCCTCGAGCAGCGCCAGGACCTCGGCGCCGCTCGTGCTGTCGAGTGCGCCGGTGGGCTCGTCGGCGAGGACGATCTGGCCGCCGTTCATGAGCGCGCGCGCGATGGAGACGCGCTGCTGCTGGCCGCCCGACAGCTGGGTTCGGCCTGGTGCTCGAGCCGCTCGGCCAGCCCCAGCATCGTGAGCAGCGAGCGCGCCCGCTCGCGCCGCGGGCCCGGCGGCGTGCCCGCGTAGATGGCGGGCACCTCGACGTTCTCGGTGGCGCTCGCGGCGGCGATGAGGTTGTAGCTCTGGAAGACGAACCCGAACGCCTCGCGGCGCAGCCGCGCCAGCTCGTCGCGCCCCAGGCCTGACACGTCCTCGCCCAGGAAGCGATAGGAGCCGGTCGTCGGGCGATCGAGGCAGCCGAGGATGTTCATCAGCGTCGACTTGCCCGAGCCCGAGGCCCCGACGATCGCGACGAACTCACCGGGATGGATCGCCAGATCGATGCCGTGCAGCACCTCGACGGCCAGCTCGCCGGTGCGGTACGTCTTGGTGACACCCCTCGAGCTCGATGAGGGGCGTGGCGCTCGTCGCTTCGCGATCCCGCGTGCGTAATCATGGCATCCTCCTTCACACGCGCGGTGGCATCATCGGGCGGTTGCCGGTGGCCGGCTTCGCCGTCGGGGCCGAGGCGGCCGTGCGCTGCCCGACCGCGATCCGCTCGCCGGCGTCGAGGCCCGACAGGATCTGCGCGGAGACGCGGCTCACCAGGCCGACGCGCACGTCGCGAGACGTCGATCGCGCCGTCGGTCGTGACGACGCGGACGGTCGCGGCGGCGTTGGCCAGGCGGGTGCGCGCGTCGCCCGGCGTGGCTGCAGTCGTCGGCGCGATGTCCCGCGACGGCGCTGGCCGGCTGCAGCGTCGGCCGGACGCAGCGCGCTCACTGGGACCAGCACCGCGCCCTTCGCCTCCGCGGCCACGAAGAACACCTGCGCCGTCATCTGGGTCATCAGCCCGCCGTCGCGTGTTGTCGACGTCGAAGAGGGCGTCGTAGAGCACGACGTTGTTCACGGTCTCCGGCGTCGGGATTGATCTGGCGGAGCTTGCCGTACCAGCGCTTGCTCGGATCGCCGAGGGTCGTGAAGTAGACGGGCATGCCGGGAGCGAGGCTCGCCACGTCGGCTTCGGACACCTGGGACTGCACCGTCATCGTCGAGAGGTCGGCGATGCGGACGATGATCGGCGCCTGCTGGTTCGCGTTCAGCGTCTGGCCCTGCTTGGCGCTCTGCGCGACCACCGTCCCGGACATCGGCGCGTAGATCTTGGTGTAGCTGAGGTTCGCCTGATCGCCGCGCAGCGTGGACTGCGTCTGCTCGATCTGCGCCTTCAGGACGTCGATCTGCGCCTGTGGCCGAGCCCAGCGCGGCCTCGGCCGTCTGCAGCGCGTCCTGGGTGGTCGCGTTGTCCTTCATGAGGTTCACCTGCCGCTGATGCTGCTGCTCGCGCCAGCGTGAGCTGGGCCTGCTTGTCCTGGAGCTGGGCCTGCTGCGTGCGCAGCTGCGCCTGGTCCGCCTCGACGTGGGAGCAGGTACACGGTGGGATCGATCTCGGCGATGAGCTGCCCGGCCTTGACCGTCGATCCGATCTCGACGTGCAGCTTCCTCGAGCTGGCCCGAGACCTGGGTGCCGACGTCGACGTAGTCCCGCGGCTGGAGGATGCCGGTCGCGGTCACCGTGTCCTCGAAGTCGCCTCGCTGCACCGTGGCGACGGTGTACTGCCCGGCCGTGGCGGCATGCGCCGTCCACGCGCGAGCGCCGTAGATGCCCCTGGCGGCGAGCGCGAGCACCGCCGCGAGCGCCGCCGCCCGCGTGCGCCCACCGGCGCGGAAGGAGCGCGCCGGGCGCGGTCGAGGCAGGGTGTCCCGCTCAACGTCTAGAAGAGAGGTGCTCGCTCATGTCCGGTCTCCCTCACTGCCAGCGTGGTCTTCTTCCTGCCTGCTAATGTGACGATCGAAAGAGGGACGAAATGTGGACAAACCGAGGAAGTGTGGCCGGCAGGGCCGCGGCTGCGAGCGAGGGCGTCCACAATCGCACATTCCGCGCTACGATTCGGACCGTGAACTTCGAACGCTTCGACCGGCTGCCCGTCAAGCTCTTCCTGGCCATCGCCGGCACGATCGCGGGCCTCACGCTCGTCACGTACCTGATCTTCACGTGGAGCTTCGAGCGCGGCTTCGTGCAGTACGTGAACCGCGCGGACGAGGCGCGGCTCGAGCTGATGACCGATCGGCTCGCCGACGCGTATGCGCGCGAGGGCGGCTGGGCCGCGATCGTCGCCGACGGGGATCGCTGGATGGCGATGTCGCGCGACGCGCTCGGGTTGCCGTCCTCGGCCGAGCCCGGCGAGCGACGCGAGCTTCCCTGACGATCGACCCGCGGCTCCTGCTGTTCGATGGCAGCCGCGCCAGGCTCATCGGGCGCCCGGAGGCCACGGCCGGGGCGGTGCTGAAGCCGATCGAGTCCGGGGGCGTGTCGTCGGCTATCTCGGCTACGTGCCGCGGGTCGACCGGCTCCAGTCTCTGGAGCGCGTGTACCTGCGCCGCCAGCACCAGGCGTTCGCGGCCGTCGCGCTGGGCATGCTGCTCGCGGCGCTGGTCCTCGGCGCGGGCCTGGCCTGCTGGCTGAGCCGGCGCGTGAGCGCGCTCGTGCAGGCGACCCACGCGCTCATCCGCGGCGACTACACGGCGCGCCTGGCCCCGCGCGGCCACGACGAGCTCGCGCAGCTCGCGCGGGACTTCAACACGCTGGCGGTCACGCTGGCCGCCACCCAGGCGGCGCGGCGAGCGTGGATCGCGGACATCGCGCACGAGCTGCGCACGCCCCTGTCCGTGCTGCGCGCCGAGATCGAATCGCTCCAGGACGGCGTGCGCCCGCTCAACCAGGACAACGTCGCGTCGCTCGCCCACGAGACGGCACGGCTGACGCGGCTCGTCGAGGACCTGCACACGCTGTCGCTATCCGACCTGGGCGCGCTCTCGTATCATCGTGAGCCGGTGGACCTCGCCGACGTGCTGAGGGATGCGGTCGTCGATCCAGCGCCGCGAGGCGGATGAGCGCGGCCTGGCAGTCACGCTCGAGGCTGGAGGATGACACGCTCGTGCTGGCGGACGAGACCCGGCTCGCGCAGGTGTTCGCGAACCTGATGCAGAACAGCGTGCGCTATACCGATGCGCCCGGGCGGATCGCGATCGCGGTGAAGCGCGACGGTGACAAGGCCGTCGTCGAGTGGCACGACAGCGCGCCCGGCGTCGCCGCCGCAGGACCTGCCGCGCTTGACCGAGCGCCTGTACCGGGTCGAGGCCTCGCGCAGCCGGGCCAGCGGCGGCTCCGGGCTCGGGCTGGCCATCGCGCGCGCCATCGTCGAGGGCCACGGCGGCACCCTCACCGCGAACGCGAGCCCGCTGGGCGGGCTGTGGATCAGGTTGGTGTTCCCGCGGTGGACCGGGACGACTCATGGCTGAGCGCGTCCTGATCGTCGAGGACGAGGCGAAGCTGGCCGGGCTGCTGCGCGACTACCTGGCCCAGGACGGCTTCGAGGCGAGCGTGCTGCATCGCGGCGACGAGGTGGAGCCGTGGGTGAGCGACGCACGACGTGGACCTGGTGCTCCTCGATCTGATGCTCCCGGGCAAGAACGGGCTGGAGGTGTGCAAGGCGCTGCGGGCGTCCAGCGGCGTGGCGATCATCATGGTCACCGCCCGCGTCGACGAGATCGACCGGCTGCTCGGCCTCGAGCTGGGCGCCGACGACTATATCTGCAAGCCCTTCAGCCCCCGCGAGGTCGTCGCGCGCGTGAAGGCGGTCCTGCGCCGGGCGAAGCGCGGCGAGCGCCCCGCGGAGGCCGGCGTGAAGCTCGACGAGGCGGGATATCGCGCGACGATCGGCGGCAAGGACCTCAACCTCACGGCGGTGGAGTTCCAGCTGCTCAAGGTGCTGGCCGATCACCCGGGCCGGATCTATACCCGCGAGCAGCTCATGGACGCGATGTACCGCGACGAGCGGGTCGTCGCCGACCGCACCGTCGACAGCCACATCAAGAAGATCCGCCGGAAGATCGCGGCGGTGCTGCCTGACCGCGAGGTGGTGCACTCGGTCTACGGTCTCGGCTACAAGTACGAGTGGTAGCCCGCTCGTGCGCTACCGAGGGGCGTGAGCCGTGTCCCTCCAGTGGTGAGGCGCGGGAGATCACTTCGCGCTCGTCCGCTTCGATGGACTACGCTTCGAGAGCAATTCGAGCAGGGTCTTGTCCCTCGGATTCGCCACCATGTCGAGCGGGCTCTTCCCCTCGGCATTCTCGAGGGTCGGGTCGGCGCCATGGCGCAGCAGCATCTCGACGTATTTCCTGTCGCTGTTCTTCTTGAGGAGAAAATCGAGGGCCGTCACTCCCCTTGGAGTTCTGGAAGTTCACGTTGGCGCCGTGGCGCAGGAGCCTCTCTGCCGCCGCGAAGCGACTCCACTTGATGGCGGCGAGAAAGGGCGTCTCGTCCTCGGCGACGGGATCCACGCGGGCCCGGTGCGTGATCAACAGATCGATCGTCTCCACGTCATCGTTGAACGCGGCTGACCACAGGCAACTATTCGGGGGTCGATCCGTTCTTCAGAGCAGCTTGGCCAAGGGCAGGTTGCGGCCCCGTGAGATGGCATACCAGAGCGAGGGTGGCCTTGAAGGGAGCCTTCCACGAAGGCCGGCTCATTGATGTCGAAGCCGAGTCCCAAGAGGTACTGAGCCAGCTCCAGGGACCGCTCTCTTGTCTTGTCAGCGCTGGGCAGGCTGCACAGGACATGCAGCGCGTTCCGTCCGCGCTCATCTTTACCTGCTTCAGCTCGGGTACGCCTCGAGAAGAGCCGCCACGTCGTCCCGCTTCAATCACTTGATGAATTGCAAGAGCCTCGTCTTGCTCATGGTCTCACTCCCCATCGGGCACGCCGGCCCGCCGAAGGACGTCCTGAACCGCATCGCTGCCGCCGGACATGGCTCGGAAGGCGGGCCCCGGCAGCGATGAGCATGTGCACGATCGCGCCGTAGTCGCCGTGGGTGATCTCCTCGGGCAGCTTCATGGCGATTCCCCGAGGATGTCGTGGCAGTTCAGCGAGCCGTGGATGGTCGTCGCCAGCGCGTCACCGCCGTACCGGTTACGTTGATGGATGTCCGCGCCCCGATCGACGAGGAGCGCGGGCCGCGTCGGCCCGCCCGCCAGCACGCCCAGTGCAGCGGCGGCGTCTCGTCGAGCCCACCGAGCGCGTTGGGATCGGCGTCACGATCGAGAAGGCGCCGCGTCGCCTCGACGTCGTTCCGCCCGGCCGCGTAGCACAGCAGATCGGGATCGACGCGAGCCGGCGCCGATCGTCCGCGGTCAGGCTGGATTCGTGACCACCGGCCCCGCGAAGGAGGCCAGCCACGTCCTCGCGGCCGTGACGCACGGCCGAGCGGAGAGGGCGTCAGGCCCAGATCGTCGGCCTGCGTTTGGATCGCCGCCCGCCTCCACGAGCAGGCGAACGATGCTCAGGCTGCGGCCGTGCACGACGGCCCGATGCAGGTGGGTGCGATCGTGCATCCAGGGAACGCGGAAGTTCGGATCGGCGCCGTGCCGGAGATAGAGACTCGACGCCATCCGGGTTCTCGAAATCGAGCATCCGGGCCAGGCAGTACGAGATCCGCTTCGGGATGGGGCGGCGGGCTCGCCTCCAGGAGCAGGCGCAGGCAGGTGACGTCGGCGAACTCCGAGGCGTGGTAGAGCGCCTCGGGGCCATATGACACAGCCTCGACCTCGGTGCCGGGCTCCTCTGGAGCTCGTTCACGTCGGCGCCCGCGGCAAGCAGCATCCGCGTCAGCTCGGGATTGTTGGCGATGCCGGCCGCACCGTAGAGGGGGCCCTGATTCCAGGTCTCGCCTTCCTCGATGACAGTGACGTGCGCGTTGACGTCGGCGCCGTGGTCGAGAAGGAGCCGGACGACGCGCAGGATGCCCTCGCCGCGCGGGGCGTCGCTGCGCAAGGAAACGAGAGAAGCACGCATAGAGGATCGGCTCACGGTCGAGGGGCCCGCTCCGGCGGCGCGCCGTGGACGGATCGCGCTCCAGGAGGCGAGCGACGTGCTCGGCCGCCCCGCAGCACATGCCGTGTAGAAATCGAAGCGCTCGAGGGCGGGCTCCAGCGTCGAGCAGCGTCGTCGCCTTGCGCATGTCGCCGCCGCAGGCTGCGCGGACCAGCAGGGCGGCACGCTCGGCGATGTCGAGCTGTCGGGCCTCGACGAACTGCTTCCAGCGTGGCCAGCTCGCAAAGCCGTACTCGCGCGCGATGACGAGCTGGGCATCGTTCAGCGGCGAAGTCCCGTGCGGGGTCGCCGGCACGGTAGCGCGGGTGATGGGCCCTCAGGCGCCGCACGGCATCGGTCGTTCCTTGACGGAGGGCATCGAGCAGCGCGCGGGCTTGCTTGCGGTCGAACTCCAGCGAGGGACGAGGTGGAATGGGCCGGCTAGGCATGTACACGACCTCCTTCATGTATGGCCCGGTCGTCCGCATCTCGGGCGCTGAAGGGTCATGACCGCCAGCGCGATTCGAAAACTTCACAGGTGGGACAATCCCTTCACGCGGACCGTGGGTCGCCTGATCGACCGGAAAGAAGTATACCCCCGCCCGCAAGCCCCCCGGCTACGGTATGGTCTGCGCCATACCCCGGCTCCCGGAGGTCGAGCGCGGCCGGCGCATCACACGTGATTGATCTCCAAGAGCATTGAGAAGCCTCCTGTGCTCGCCCGAAAAAGGAAACGCCGTGAGCGAGAGTCGCGCCCACGGCGAAGGCGAAGCGGCGGGTCGCCCCGCGCCGAGGTCGGCGGTATGCTTGGGATCGACAGGAGGCGGCAATGAGCATGATCAGCCCGCGAACGATTCTCGTGGCCACCGATGAGGGCCTCCACCTCGTGAACGGCGACGGCGCAGCCCGGGTCGATGATCTGGCGGGCCGGGAAGTAGGGGCGCTGGCGCCCGCCGGCGATGGGTGGTGGGCGCTCGTCGATGGCCGAGAGCTCTGGCGAAGCGCGGACGGCTCCCGCTGGTCGATGTCCGCAAAGGTGCCGAAACGCAGGGCCACGTGCCTCGCGACGACGCCGGCGGGACTGCTCGTCGGCACCGCACGGGCGCATCTCCTGCGCCTCGAGGCAGATCGCCTCGTGCCGGTACCATCCTTCGAGGAGACCGAAGGGCGCGAGGCCTGGTACACGCCGTGGGGAGCCCCTGCCGACGTCCGCTCGATCAGCGCCGGCGCGGACGGCGCGGCGTACGTGAACGTGCACGTGGGCGGCGTGCTCCGCTCGGGGATCGCACCTGGCGGCCGACCCTCGACATCGAGCACGACGTGCACCAGGTGCTGGTGCCACCCGGGCATCCCGGCCTCGTCCTCGTGGCCGCCGCCGACGGCTTCGGCCGGAGCGGCGACGGCGGTGACACGTGGCAATGGGACAACGACGGACTCCACGCGCATTACTGTCGCGCCGTCGCCGTGGCCGGCGGCACCGTGCTGATCAGCGCATCCAGCGGCCACCATGGTCGCCGGGCCACCGTGTACCGGCGGCCGCTCGATGGCTCCGCGCCATTCGAGCGTTGCCGGATCGGGCTGCCCGAATGGTTCAGCGACAACGTGGACACCGGCTGTCTCGCGGCCCGGGGCCGGACGGTCGTCATCGGCACGGAGGATGGCTCGGTCTTTCTGTCCGAGGACGGCGGCGAGCGCTGGGACGATATCGCGAAGGGGCTGGCGCCGGTGCGGGCCGTGGCCCTCGGCTGACGCTGTGGCATCGGTTCCTGGGGTTCTGTGGGATCGGCTCCCTGGGGTTCCTGGGGGCTGTGGAGACGTAGCGATGCGACAGGTCACGGGCTACTGCGGCTTCTGCGGCGTGCACTGCCCGACGGTCACCACCGTCGACGGCCACCGCGTCATCTCCGTCGAGCCCGACCGGTCGCACCCGTTCGGCGGCGCCATCTGCGCCAAGGGCCGCGCCGCGCCCGAGTTCCACGAGCACGGGCACCGCGTCGACTTCCCGATGCGCCGCACGCGCCCGAAGACCGATCCCGACCCCGGCTGGGAGCGCTGCTCCTGGGACGAGGCGCTCGACCTGATCGCGCGGAAGCTGCTCGAGGTGCGCGCGTCCTCGGGGCCGGAGGCGGTCGCGTTCAACAAGGGGACGACCGGCGGCACCGGCCTCACGGACACCGAGCGGTGGCTGCACCGGCTGCTCCACCTGTTCGGGACGCCGAACCTCGGCGGCACCACCCACCTCTGCCAGTGGCCGCGCGACACCGGGGCCGCGCACTACACGTTCGGCACGCCGTCGCTGGCGATGCCCGACGTCCCGCGCAGCCGGTGCATCGTCCTCTGGGGCGCCAGCCCCACCGGGAACTTCCTCACGCTCGGCATCGACATCACCGCCGCGAAGGCGCGCGGCGCGAAGCTGCTGGTGATCGACCCGAGGCGCGCGGGGCTCGCGAACAAGGCCGACCTGTGGCTCCAGGTGCGCCCCGGCACCGACGGCGCGCTCGCGCTCGGCCTGATCCACCTCCTGATCCAGGACCACCGCTTCGACGAGCCGTTCGTGCGCGACTGGACGAACGCGCCGCTGCTGGTGCGCGACGACACCGGCGAGCTGCTCACCAGCCGCGACCTGACCGGCGTGCCGGTGGTGCCGCTCCGCTACCTGGCCGCCGTCGACGGCCGCGACGACCTGGTGTTCTACGATCCCTCGCGCGGGACGTACGCGGCGGACGCGCCGTTCGCCCTCCGCGGCACGTGCCGCGCCTGGCTCGCCGACGGCCGCGCGGTCACCTGCCGGCCCGTGTTCGAGCGGCTGGCGTCGATCGCGGCGGCGTACCCGCCCGCGGTCGTGGCGCGGATCACGGGCGTGCCGGAGGAGAAGGTCGTCGCGGCAGCCAGGCTGCTGGCCGACCACCGGCCGGTCTCGCACTACTTCCACAACGGCCTCGTCCAGCACACCAACGCCACGCAGGCGTCGAGGGCCATCGAGATCCTCTACGCGCTGCTCGGCGATTTCGACTCGCCCGGCGGCAACGTGCCGGGGATCGCCCCGAAGGTCAACGACGTCGCGGCGCGCGAGGCGCTCCCGGCAGAGATGGCCGCCCGACGCCTCGGCCGCGCGGAGCGGCCCATCGGCCCGCCGGCCACGCCGGGGACCGTCACCGCGTACGACATGTACCGGGCGATCCTGGAGGGCCAGCCCTACCCGCTGCGCGCCCTCGTCTCGTTCGGCGCCAACATGCTGCTCGCCAACGGCGACACCCTGCGCGGTCGCGCCGCCCTCGAGCGGCTCGAGTTCTTCGCGCAGATCGAGCTGGTCCACACGCCGACCAGCCGGTTCGCGGACGTGCTGCTGCCGGCCTCGAGCTGGATGGAGTCCTCCGCGCTGAAGGTCGGCCATCGCTACCCGATCGAGACGATGGCGCACATCCAGTTCCGCGAGGCCGCCGTACCGCCGCTCCACGAGCGCCGGTCGGACGTGGAGATCGTGTTCGGCCTGGCGCAGCGGCTCGGCTTCGGCGCCGAGTTCTGGGACGGCGACATCGACGCCGCCTACCGCCACGCTGCTGGAGCCGAGTGGCGTGACCCTCGACGCGCTGCGGGCGCTGCCCCACGGCACGTCGGTTCCCCGCGCGCCGCTGCAGCACCGCCGGTTCGCCGAGGTCGACCCCGCGACGGGCGCCCCGCGCGGCTTCGCGACGCCGACGAAGAAGGTGGAGCTGTTCGCCCTGCGCTTCGCCGAGCACGGCCTGCCGCCGCTGCCCGACTACGTCGAGCCCGCGCTCAGCCCGGTGAGCCAGCCCGAGCTGGCCCGCGACTTCCCGCTGGTGCTGACGAACGCCAAGCGCGCGCAGTACGTCCACAGCCAGCATCGCGGGCTGCCCAGCCTCCGCAAGACCGCGCCGAACCCGACGGCCGAGCTCCATCCGGAGACCGCCGCCCGCTTCGGGGTGAAGACCGCCGAGTGGCTCCTGGTCGAGACGCCGGAGGGCCGCATCCGCGCGCAGGCGCACGTCACCGACGCCGTCATGCCCGGCGTCGTCTGCTGCTCGCACGGCTGGTGGGAGGCGTGCCCGGAGCTCGGCCTCCCGGGCTTCGATCCGTTCTCGGACGCGGGCGCCAACCAGAATCTCTTGGTGCGGAACGACCAGCACGACCCGGTGAGCGGAGGCACGCCGCACCGGTCGACCTTGTGTCGGCTGGTCAGGACGTAGCCGGCACCCTGGCGGCGCTGGGCAGACCCGAGGACACCGAAGGGTTGGCATCGGCTCCTGGGGTTCTGTGGGATGGCCTTCAGGCCCTCGAAGACGAGGTCGCCAGGTAGCGCTCCCGGCCCGTGACGCAGCGCACATCTTTCTGGCGCTGTGAAGCGTCACCGATGCCGAAGAAGGCCGTTACGTTACGTCGCTTGCGGCGGCCTCACCGCCTGCCGGGCCAGCAATTTCCAGGATCCACCTTGCTTGAGCCAGACCTGCAGGACACCGATCCTCGTGCTGGTGAGCTTGCCGTCGGTTTCGCTCTCGGACGCCCACTTGTGGCGTGCGATCGCACTGGTGCCGACGACTGCGATGGTGTGGTCGGACAAGGTCAACGACTTGACGATCGCTTTTCTGGTCATGACACCGTTGATGAACTGGGCTTTGTTCTCAACCCTGCCGTCCGAATGACCATAGCTCAGCTCATCGGCGCAAAGCTCCTCCAGCTGGCTCTTCTCCTGACCCATAGTCGCTTTCTAAGCGCCTCGACCGCCTTGGCCACCGCCGCCTCGTCGGCGGACTCGGCAACCGCCGAGGAGCTCCGCAACAGGCCCAAACCCCCGAGTGCGAGCGCGCCCGTAGCGACCAGGTGACGACGCGTGATGCTCATATTCCGGCCCTCCCTCGAGTGCTCTGAGGCGCTGCCGTTCCCCATCCTGCGCCGCACGTTCCATGCATCAGTAAGAGGCGGATGGACAGCGCGATTGTGAATGGGCCGCATGCTAGCTGCGGTGACCAGAAGGCGTCAAGCACATTTCTCGCTTGTCTGTCGCGGATCGAGCGGTGGACATGGTCCTTGACCAGGCTCTCCGCTCACCTACTATCCGATCACAACGCCCCGGCCCTCCGACCTCAGGGAGGCAACGATGCCCTGGTTCCGGGACTCTCGAGTTGATCCTTCCGGCGCCCTCATTGGCCATGCAGCGGCCAGCAGAGGCGTTCGTGTCCGAAGCGCCCCTGCTCGCGGACGAGAGAGCTCGGGTGATCTGCCGCCGCGGGCTCGATCGGTCGAGCCGGCTCGGGTTGTCGAGGACGGCACCATGGCTCGCAGGCGTCCCCCACCAGCCTGTAACAGTCGACCATGAGAAGGAGATCGGCGATGCCCACCAACGACCAGGCCCAGGGAACCGCTCGGCAATCCATGAAGCGACGCGACTTCTTGAAGCGCACCGGGTGGGGAAGTGTCGGAGCGACGGGGCTCATCGTTGGGATGAGTCGCTCACGCGCCTCCGCCCACCGCCCTCGCCGTATGCCCCATGGCTCGCCGCCAGCGACAAACCCCGAAGCGGGGCGGCCTCCTGACGCGCGCCTCCGCCTGGGATCCGCCCGTGCTCAGATCCGCGCCTGACGAACTCGGTGGGGCTTTTCCAGATCGCGACGCTCACCTACAACCGCCTGCTGCGCTATCCGTTCGCCGACGAGGCCAAGAACAACGCCGATCTCACGCTCAAGGGCGATCTGGCGGAGACGTGGGAGGAAGCGCGGATGCAGGAGTATGGACCTTCAAGCTGCGCCAGGGCGTGAAATGGCAGAACGTGCCGCCGCTCAACGGGCGGGAGCTGGTCGCCGCCGACGTCAAGTACTGCTACGAGGCCTACGCCAAGGAGGGTGCAGTCGTTCACCTTCCAGGAAATCGAGGGGATGACGACGCCCGACCGAATACACCATTCGCATCCACCTCAAGACGCCCAATACCATGTTCCCGCAGAACGTGGCGGAAGCGGTGACCGTCATCTTCCCCGCGAAGTGCTGGAGGAAGACGGCGATCTGAAGAAGCGCATGATCGGTACCGGACCGTTCATCCTGAAGGAGCACGACCGCAAGGTCAAAGCGGTCCTGGTCCGCAATCCGGACTATTTCGACAAGGGGCCGTCCGTACGTGGACGAGTACCGCATTCTCTCGACTCCCGATGCGGCCACGCGCTGGGCGGCCTTCCGAACCGGGCAGAGCGATATCCTCGGGCTCCAGAGCCTCGCCGATGTGAAAGCCGTGCTCAAGACCAACCCGGCGACGGTCGTTCAGGAGAACACCACCGTCCTGTCGCCGTTCGGCTTGACGTTGCGCCAGGATAAACCGCCCTTCAACGACGTGCGGGTGCGCCGGGCCATCTCGATGGCCATCGATCGGCAGAAGCAGGTGGACACCCTCTACGAAGGGCACGCCATTCTCGGCTGGGGGATTCCGTATTTCTACTTCCAGGACGACCTCCCCACCGCCGCCGACCTCGGCCCGTACTGGCAGTACCGCCCGGAGGAAGCGAAGAAGCTCCTCGCGGAGGCGGGCTATCCGAACGGGTTCAAGACAACGCTCTTCTACTACGAGTACTTCCCTCAGATGACCTCCCAGATCCAGCTGGTGCAGCAGGATCTGAAGCGGAACCTCAACATCGAGCTGACCATCACCAAGAACGATTACACGACCTACTTCGGTCGCTATGCCCAGGGGAAGTGGGAAGGCACGGCGTGGGGATTCCAGACGGGGTACGCCGTGAGCCTCGACGAACGGACCTATCAGTACATCCACTCGAAGTCGCCGAAGAACTACTTCCGCGTCGCCGACCCCGTCATCGACGAGCTCGCCGCCAAGCTCCGGCAGACGCGGGATCGCGGCGAGCAGCGCGCCATCACCAAGAAGATCGTCGCCCGGGAGCACGACCAGGTCTTGCGCATGTGGATGCCCTACGACGCCGGGTTCGCCCTCTGGCAGCCCCACCTGCGCAATGTCGGTCAGCTGGACCTGCGCGGAAACTTCGGGTACGGGAGCTCGACCCTCGCCCGCCTCTGGCTCGATAAGTGAGGTGATCGGCGCCCTCGACGAAGGGATGGACTACGTCCCGGCGGCCCGGCCGCCGGGACCGGGTCCCTGGCGCACCATCTTCCGGCACTGAAGTATTTCCTTTCGAATGGGACTCAGACACCGGGCGGAACCTCGCGGAGGCCTTCTGCCGGCTCCACCTCACGATGTTCCGCGCCGGGCGCTTCTTCCACCGGACACCGAGATCTCTGCTGCGCGGCCCCGGCCCGGCGGCGACGAGGGTGCAGCGTCCCTGTGGATTCGGCAACGGCGCCGCTGATCTCGATTACAGGATCGATGGAGACGGCGGGAGCGTGCCCGCCCGGCAGGTCCGCTCGATCTGTCGCAGCATCGGCGGGTAGACGATCAGGTGCCGGAACGGCCTGATCGCTGCCATGTAGGCGGTCCCGAACAGACCGTTTGGCTTCACCAAACGGCCATCTGGCCGCGGTAGCCGCCGGTCCCGTCGGGGACAGCCGAGGTGCATGATCCCGTGCATGGTCCGGCACGCGGGATGTCCCGCGACGGGTACGCCAAACTGGTGTTGGAGCAAGTGGCACGCGAGGCCGGCTATACCCGCGGAGCGCTCGCATCACTTGTTTGCCAACAAGGAGGATCTGGCGCTGGCGGTAGTGGGATGGGTGGAGGAGACCTGGTTTGCTGAGGTGGGCCATGTATTCGCCGATGACGCCGACCCGGTCGGCTCGCTCATGGCTCTTGCGCGAGGCCACGCGGTCTACTGCCGCCGTGACGTGGCCCGCGTCATGATGAACCTCGCGGTCGAATTCAGCGGTCAGGAGCATCCCGTTGGGCGCGCAGTCGAGAGCGTCGGGCGTCGGATCGTCGCCGACTGCACCCGGCTCATCAGCGCGGGTCGTCGGAGCGGAGCGATCCCGCCAGGGCCCCGGCCTCGGTTGCTGGCAGCCGCCTTTCTCGGCGCGCTGGACGGGCTCATGATCCACCTCTCGGGGCAAACACGTTTCGACGTCCTGCTTGCCGAGAGGGTCGTCGTGGGTCTGCTTGGCCTGCCGCCCGCGTCAGCCTCGACCCAATCCTCGTAGCGAGGAACGCTTCGATGCCCCATGCGTGGCGTGGCAGTACACGAAGTTCGAGAGCTTGGAAGTTGACGCCGACGGGAGGGTAGCCGCGGGCCTCTGATCCGCTTCCGCGTTCCTCGTGACCTGCGTTCCCTGGCGAGGATCTCCGATGGCGAAAGCCAGGGCGAGGAAACGCGAAGGCGCTGCAGCGGGCGCCGTTCGGCAGGACGCGGTCGGTTTCACTGGGGCCAGCGCACGTTCGGCATTGATGTTCTGGCATAGCGTGAGGAGCTCGAACGCCGCCTTGCGACCGATCTGGTCGACCAGGGTAGGGGCGACGGCCGTCGCGGCCAGCCCGACCTTGAGCTCCGGATAGCCCTTCCCGCGGTGCGCGACAACGCCGAGCCCGGGGCCGCCTAGCGAGCAGGCGCCGCGGAGGGATTGCAAGAGAGCGCGGCGTTTCTGGCCGCCTTCACGCCGGAACAGGCGCTCTGGCGGGAGAGCAACCCGAGCGTCTTATGATTGGGTTTGCCTGGCGATCTCGCCCCGCAGGCGGTCCCCTGCTCGCGCAGCTCGGGCGTGAATTCGGCGCCGAAATCTGCGGCCTCGAACACCTGGCGGATCTCGATCTCCGGCTCTTCGCCCGGCATGGGATTCGGGCAGCGCTTGACCCAGTCGATCGCCTCTTGCTTCGACCTGCACTTCCAGATCCAGAAACCGGCGATGAGCTCCTTGGTCTCCGCGAAAGGACCGTCCGTGACGATCCGCTTTGCTCCAGAGAACTTCACGCGCGCCGCCTTGGAACTGGGGTGGAGCCCCTCGCCCGCGAGCATGATGCCGGCCTTCACCAGCTCTTCGTTGAATGTCCCCATCTCGGCGAGGAGCTTCTCGCTCGGCATCACGCCCGCCTCGCTGTTCTTGTCGGCCTTGATCAGGATCATGAATCGCATGGTCGTGTCTCCTTCTGTTTGGGTTGGGGTTCGGCCCTCGGCCGGAGTTTCCGTATTCCAACGGCTGTAACAACGATTAGTCGATCAGCGGAAGGCCAAATCGACAATGGCCTCGGGCAAACCAAAAGAATTCTCTCACCGCTTCAAAGGGCAAGCCGTGCAGCCTACCCCAGCCCTCGCAGGGAGAGCTTGAGGTGGGCGAAGGCCGCGTAGAACGCTCGCGGCGTTCGGTCAGCGCGGCCAGTGAGCGGTCGTCCCGCTGGGCATCGACCGGCTGCACGACCATCACCGCGGTCCAGAACTCGACGTTGAAGATCATGTGCTCGAACGTTGCGCGCAACGTCCGGTGTCCGACATCGATTGGGCCCTGGAAATATCCTCCCAAATGCTCATGGCCGGGCGTGACCCGGCCATGAGCGTAGAAGAAATGCGGGCGAGCCGCCCGCGTTCCGGTTATTTCGCCGCGTCGCGCGGGGTCGGGGCGCCGCGCTTCAACAACGCCGCGGCTTCCTTGGCCACCGCCGTGCCCTCAAAGAAGCGCGGGTTCTGCGTGCCCCACAGCCGCACGGCATTGGCGAAGACGAAGTCGTGGAAATCGCCTTCGGTGATGTGGCCGTCCTCGACCAGCTCGAACGCTTCGGGCAGCGGGTCGCGCATGTCGACGACGTCGAAATGCCCGATATCGGAGCTGTAGATCGCGTTGATCCGCGCGCCCAGCGGCATCGCCTTGCCGAACGCCACCGCGTTCATCCGGTCGTCGGCCTCGCAGCCGAAATAGTACGGCGTGGCGTAGAGGTCGATCCAATCCTGCTTCTGGGTGATGTTGCAGTGGATGTAGTCGTCGGGCGGCATACCGCCGGTGAGGAAATCCTCTTCGAGCGGCCAGCCGTCGCGCTTGTCGAGCTCGGCGGCGTATATCGGCGTAGCCGTATTTGTCAACCAGCTCGCGCAGCAGCGGACGATTGAGCTTGGTCGGGTCCATGTTCTGCATGCCCTTGGCGCCGCGCCGCTCCCAATGCTCGATCAGATCACAGAACAGCTGGCAGCCCCAGCCGACGCCGCCTTCGAGGAACGCGAAACGCAGATCGGGGAAGCGCCGGGTCACGCCGCCGAGGAACAACGCCTTGGCGACGTTGTGGCCGGCCGCGGCGAAATGACCGATGTGGTTGAAGGTGAAGTTCGACGGGCTGTTGCGCTCGCCATAGGAGCGGCCGCCGGTATGGAAGGTCGGCGCGATGCCGAGCTCGCGGCATTTCTGCCACAGCGGGTCGTAGTCGTATTCGCTGTCGAGGCCGAGTTGATCGAAGCCCTGCGCATAGCGGGCGAGGTCGGCGGGGGCCCCCTTGGCGTGCGGGAACGGCCGGCGCACGCCGCTGCCGAACATGCAGACCTTTGCGCCCAGCTGCGTGGTGACGAACGTCAGCTCCTCGATCGCCTCGTCCGGCGTGTGCACCGGGATCACCGCGGCCGGGGTCAGCTTGTCGCTGAGGTCCTTGAAATACTCGTGGGTGACGATGTTGAAGCCGCGGATCACCGCGCGCCGGGTCGCGTCGTCGGCGATGCGCGGGATGCCGAGCCCGGCGGTCGGGTAGACGATGCCGAAATCGATGCCGAGCTCGTCGAGCCGGTCGTACAGCATCCTGGGCATCATCGCCGTCGCGCGGTCGCGTGTGTTGGTCGATTGCCGGCCCCAGAACCCCTCCATCGCGACGCCGCGTTCGGTGCGCTGCGCGGGGTCATGCTGAGCGAATCCGGTATGCGACGCTGCGACTGCAAGAACCCGTTGGCGCCGAGGTCGCCCGTGACCTTGCGGATCTTCTCGGCAAAGACCGGGGCGTACTCGACCCAATGCCCGTCGCCGTCGACGACGGGGTGCGTGAGACTCTTGCGGATCTCTTCGGGCGTATGGTGCGCGCTCATCTGGCTCCTCCCGGAAGGGCGTGGTGGGACCTCGAGTGAGCGTATGCTTCAGCGCAACCCAAGTCAAACCGTCAAATCGCCGTCTAAAATGTTAGCGAGCGACATGTCGTCGCGCCATTCACGATGTTCGAGGGGGATGCGGGACCGTGCTACATTGTGCCGGCCACAGATCGTCTGCGCTGTATGCGTCAAACCCCTCATGGAGGTAGGGATCATGCCCAGGAACGGCGACGCGGACCTGTTTGCGGAGCTCCGGAAGATCGACACACCATCGATCACCAACGTCGTGGCCACGTATCCGACCAACCCCGTCTGTCTGGGGCTCTACAATCCGTGGAGCGAGAACTGGTACACCGACACGTCGATCCGTTGCATGTATCCTGAGCTGGGCGCGGTCGCGGGGTATGCGGTGACGTGTGTCTACAGCGTTCCGGACCCGAACTACAACCGGCTGACGTTCATGGATGTGATCGATGCGCTGGACGCCTCGCCGAAGCCCACGATTCTCGTCCTCCAGCAGAAATTCCCGCCGGAGCTCGCCGCCAAGGCCGGCCTCGCGGGCGAGATCATGGTGACGTCGATGCAAGCCGTGGGGTGTGTGGGCCTGGTCTCCAATGGCCCGTCACGCGATATCGATGCCATCCGGGCGCTGCGATTCAATATCTGCTCAGCGGCGCGTCGGCCGGCCACGGCGGCATGGCCGTCAGGCGGTCAACGTCCCCGTCACGGTCGGCGGCATGGATGTCCAGCCGGGCGAGATCGTCCACATGGACGAAAATGGGGCGTGCAAATTCCCCGCCGACAAGATCGAGGCGGTACTGGCCAACGTGAAGGTTCTGTTGAAGGACGAGGCCATCCGCCTCACCGCCTTGCGACAGGCCAAGACCGCCGCGGAGGTCAGGGCGGCCTTCAGTGGCGCGGCCTACAGCGATCCGAAAGCAGCGCGCCGAAGCGCTGACGCCGCGCTCCCCCGGGAGCGGCGGCGTGGTGCGCTATGTCTCGCTTCTGCAGATCAGCGCGCCGGGTTGTCGGCCTTCTGGGCCGGGCTGCCTCGCGAAGGAGGACAGGATCATGGCTCTCAAGGAGCGGGGCGCGATCACCGGGATCGGTGAGACGGCCTACAGCCGCAACTCCGGCAAGAGCGTGGTGGCGCTCCAGATGCAGGCCTCGCTCGAGGCCATCGCCGATGCCGGGCTGTCGCCGACGGACATCGACGGCGTCATCGTCTACGGGCCGAGCGGCGTGGTCGCGGAGGACTTCGTCACCAACTTCGGCATTCCGGACCTCCGCTTCTCGGCGACCACCCCCATGGGCGGCGCCAGCGCGGTCGCCGCCGTGCAGTGCGCGATCGCGGTGATCGTGAGCGGCGTCTGCCGTCACGTCCTGATCCCGCTCGGCCGCAACGGGGCCTCGGGCAGCCGGATCGGCACCCGTGTCCGCGAGATGCCGCAGTTCCGCGTCGTCGGCGAGTTCGAGATGCCGGTGGGGGCGATCGCTCCGGCGCAGCTCTACGCGCCGATGGCCCGCCGTCACATGGAGCTCTACGGGACCACCAGTCGCCAGTTCGGCGAGATCGCCGTGGCGACCCGCCGGCACGCGGCGCTCCACGGCAACGCCATCATGACCGCGCCCATGACGCTCGAGGATCATCAGGCCTCGCGGATGATCGCCGACCCCCTCCGGCTGTTCGACTGCAGCCTCGAGAGCGACGGCGCCGCCGCGATCGTCGTCAGCGCGGCGGAGCGCGCCCGGGACCTGGCGCGGCGGCCTGTCTACGTGATGGGCGTCGCCGAGGGCCATCCCGATTCGCCGAGCGTCATCTCGCAGCGTCCGGACCTCACGACGCTCGGCCTCGCCAAGGCGGCGCCGCGCGCGTTCGCGATGGCCGGGGTCGGGCCTGGCGACATCGACGTCGCCGAGATCTACGATTGCTTCACCTACACCGTGCTCTGCGAGATCGAGGACCTCGGTTTCTGCCGGAAGGGCGAGGGAGGCCCCTTCGTCGAGGGCGGGGCGACGGCGCTGGGCGGCCGGCTGCCGGTCAACACGCACGGCGGGCTCCTGTCCCAGGCGCACATGGCGGGCCTGAACCACGTCGTCGAGCTCGTGCGGCAGCTTCGCGGCGAGGGCGGAGCGACGCAGGTCCCGGACGCCGAGATCGGCCTCGTCACCGGGTATGGCGACATGGGCGACGGATCGGTGGCCATCATGCGGCGAGGCTGACGCGATGCCGACCGAGGCGGCCGCGAAGCCCCTGCCCGAGCCGACGCGCGATTCGAAGCCGTACTGGGACGGTCTGAACGAGGGTCGCCTGCTGCTCCAGCAGTGTGCTGCCTGCCGGAAGATCCGCCACTATCCGCGGCCGGTCTGCGACGCGTGCTACTCGATGGAGGTGGCATGGATCGAGGCCTCCGGACGGGGCCGCGTGCACAGCTGGACCGTGGCGCACCACCCGTTCCACCCCGGTTTCAAGGAGGAGTTGCCCTACATCGTCGCCATCGTCGATCTCGAGGAAGGCGTCCGCATGAACGCGCAGATGCGCGGGGTGACGCCGGGCGAGATGCGGATCGGCTTGCCCGTCCAGGTCACCTTCGAACGGACGAAGGAGGGGCTGACCCTGCCGGCGTTCGTCCGCGCCCCGTGAGCGGCCGGGGATCCCTCGTCGCCGGCCTCGGTCGGTCGGGAACGTGCCGCCTCGGCCATTGCGCCTCCCCCACCCGTGTGCGACCCTCGGCCCGATGCCCCACCCAAGGAGGCCCCTATGCCCGCCAGCGTCTGCGACTTCACCTTCCTGCAGGGCGTGAAGGTCGTCGATTTCACCCAGTTCGAGGCAGGCCCGTCCTGCACCGAGGCACTCGGCTGGCTGGGTGCCGATGTCGTGAAGATCGAGAACCCGAAAATGGGCGACCCCGGCCGTCGTCTCCGCCCCGGCCAGCCGGACAAGGACCCCTATTATTTCCACGTCTTCAACGCCAACAAGAAGTCGATCACGGTCAATCTCAAGTCCCCCAAGGGGCTCGACCTCGTCAAGGACATGATCCGCAAGGCTGACGTGATGATCGAGAACTTTGCCCCTGGCGCGATCGAGCGGCTGGGCCTGTCCTATGACGTCGTGAAGGCGATCAATCCGGGCATCATCTACGCCCAGGTCAAAGGCTTCGGCGAAGGCAGCCCGTTCGAGCAGTACCTCGCCTTCGACATGATTGCCCAGGCGTGCGGCGGCACGTTCAGTGTCACCGGAGACAAGAACGGCCCGCCGACCCGGCCCGGCATCTCCCTGGGTGATACCGGGACCGGCATGGTGATGGCGATCACCATCCTGGGCGCGCTGTACAAGCGCCGCGAGACGGGCGAGGGCCATCGCCTGCAGGTCGCCATGCAGGACGCGATCATGCACTACATGCGGATCAACTTTGCGACTCAGGGCCTGACCGGCAAGGCGGCCGAGCGCGGCGGCAGCAAGGTGCCAGGCGTGAGCAACGCGCCGATGGGTGCTGTATCCCTGCGCGCCTGGCGGGCCGAACGACTATGTCTACATCATGACCAGCCGAGCGAACCCGGACCACTGGGACCGCCTGCTGAAGCTGATCGGTCGGCAGGATCTGATCGGCGACAAGCGCTACCTGACCCCCGCCGACCGCGTCGAGCGGAAGCCGAGGTGGATGAGGTCATCTCCGCCTGGACCCGCACGCACACCAAGCTCGATGCCATGAAGTTGGTGGGCGAGGCAGGCATTCCGGCCGGGGCGGTGTTGGACACGGATGAGCTGAACAAGGACGTCACGTTCGAGCAGCGCGGGATCATGCAGACCATGATCCATCCCGTGCACCGGCCTTTCAAGATGCCGGCCTGGCCGGTGCGTGTCGATGGCAAGGCCACGCGCGTCAAATCGTCCCCCATGCTCGGCGAACACACAGACCAAGTGCTGAGCGACTGGCTGGGTCTGAATGCCCCGGCCGTGGCGGAGCTGAAGAGCGAAGGCGTGGTCTGACCGGTCTGCGCCGCGTGCCCGATCGGGCCCGAGTCCTAACGTGCGCTGAGGCCAGATGAAAGAACGGCAAGCTCGTGACGCCGCCGACAAAAGAACCTCTATCACGCGCCGCCCGGTATGCCCGGGGGCATGCTGGCGATTTCAGCCAACGGCAACCAGGCGTACCGGCATCGTCACAGGGCGCTGTTGCCATATGCCGGTGATGCGAAACCAGCAGCGCGGGGTTCGGGCGCAGTTGCTTGCGTTCGATGCGCAGGAACATCAAGAGCGACATCTTTCGCGGTTCGCCGCCGGAAGATCCTGACAGCTAACAGCGTGGGGCTATTTGCCAAATTCGCACCTCCGATGGCCGCGAACGGCGAGGTCTTCGTAGCCACGTACGGCGATCACGAGGATCCGCCCGGGCCGATACGGTACTTCGAGGGAACAGCCCGCCGATCGGGAGTATTCCCAAGAATTTCTATCTGGCGGTTTACGGCCTGAAGCCGTAGGGTTCAGGCGGCGACGTGCGTTAGTTCAAATCCAGCCCTCGCCAACCACGGTAGGGACAAGGGGTTAGCGGTCATCGCCGCTAGCCCCTTCGTCGTGTCTGCACCCATGTTGCACCCGCTGCACCGCGTTGACTTCGCGGTATCTCCGCCGATATCGTGCCTGGCTCCGTTCTTGGTGCCGAACACCAGCCGATCGGGTTTTCGCCTCCATTCCGAGCGGCGTCAGCGGGCCACCGATGACGATGCCCTGAACCGGTTTGGCCCCGGCGCGGGGTGACCTCGGCGAGGCCCCTGACGTCGCATTGTTCGCGAGCGGACCACGGCCGACTACCGCGTGCGCGTTCGCGAATGATCCCG
>ERZ1370068.7048-contig-5992_pt1 | contig 39212 bp, 58 predicted proteins | sample MGYA00561227_ERZ1370068 | MGnify/ENA primary metagenome ERZ1370068 (study PRJEB38410, sample SAMEA6850437) | metagenome | study: Metagenomic assessment of the ecological functions of the soil: analysis of the soil microbiota associated with the...
TCCAAACCCGAATACCGGCAAGCCCCTGCGGGTCAGATAAACAGACTCAGGTCGCGACCAATTCGATACATCACGACCGGGTTCATCCATCGCGCGCGGTGCTGCCGGTGGTGCGGGTTTCCAACTGATGACTAACCCAGAACAGGAGCATGCGTTATGTGGATTCGCAAAGCCCTAAGAGATCACCGGAAGGGAGTCGACACTCCGATGCCGACCCAGGCCGTCTCGAACGAGGAATTCATTCCCCGGCCCCAGTCAGAGCCGCAGAAACAGGTCGAGCAGTTGATTGGCGAAATGTCGGAGACTCGCGCGAAGAAGCTGGGTCTCGACCGGCGCGCCTTTATGGCCAGCACCATGGGCCTGGCGACCTGCTTCCTGGCGCAGAACAAGATCTTTGCCAGCAAGATCTGGGACGTGGACGAAATCGAAACCTGGGAGGCGGCGCCCACGGAAGAGAAATTCCCGAAGAGCGAATACTTCATCATCGATTTGCAGTCGCACTTTACCAATGGCCTGCCGATCGGTGGTTTCCGCAATGCGGAGTTCGTCAAGAACATGGGCTTTCAACTCAAGAATGACGCCGAAGCCTATGGCTTCAGGAACTTCGTCAAGGAAATGTTCTTTGACAGCGAAACGATGATGGTCGTCATCTCCGGCGTGCCGGGCCGGGAAACTACTGCGTGACAAGGACGGCAAAGTACTCGTCGACATGGAGCGCACTCCAGGGCACCGCGGGCAAGATTCTGCCCAGTTGGCTCATGTCCAAAGCCCGCAAGCAGATCAACGATTTGGCCGGTTCACAGCGTGCCTTGAATCACGGCAACCTGGCACCGAATCACTATTGGAACAAGGCTACAAACACGATTGATAAAGCCAGTTTGATCGAGCAGATGGAGCGCGAGCTCAACGTCTACGGCATCAGTTCATGGAAGTGGTACTGCCACACCGATCCGGCACACACCGGCAACGGTTTCCAAATGGACGACGACAACGCGCAGTGGTTCATCGAAGAGTCGCGCAAACGCGGCATGAAGCTCATCAGCGTCCACAAAGGCTATTCCTACCAGTCGCGCACGCTCGGCCACCTGGCCAATCCCAAGGACGTCGAGAAAGCGGCGTTGCGCAATCCCGACTTCAACTTCGTCGTCTATCATTCGGCGATCAAGCACGGCTCGAGCGAAGGTCCTGGACTGGAAAGAGAGCAACCAGTACGATCCGACGACCGGCGATTTTCTCTGGCACAGCGTCCTGATGGATATCAAGAAGCGCAACCCGCAGATGAACAACGTCTACTGCGAGCTGGGCAGTTTCTTCAACACGCTGTCCGTCGATCGATCCGGTGATGGCGGCGCACGGCTTGGGTAAGAACATCAAGTACTACGGCGCGGATCACGTGGTCTGGGGAACAGATTGCCTGTGGTGGGGTTCGCCGCAATGGGGCATTGACGCCTTCAAGCGTTTCCAAATGCCCGACGAGATGTGTGAAAAGTTTGGTTACCAGAAGCTCACCAAGAAGGACAAGGCGAAGATCTTCGGGCTGAATGCCGCGCGAGCTTTACAAGATCGATGTAAAGGCCAAACGCAAAGCCTTGCCGGCGGACACGCTTGAAAGACTCAAAGCGGCTTATCTGGATCGTGGCGGCCAGCGCAGCAACGCTGTGTATGGCTGGGTAAGGGCCGACGACTGAAGTCAGAACCGGGAGTGGTGGCAACCGGGTAAGGCGCGAACTGCGCTATGGCTCAGCCACTCAGATGCGCGGCAAGTCTTCGACTTGCCGGCAGTACCCTTCAACTTAATTCACGGTCTCAGACCAGGACTTGCGGTCTTAGACCGCCAGGTTCGAGGCTCAACGGCAAGTCAGAGACTTGCCGCGCATCTGAGTGGCAGAGCCATCGAATGACAAGACCGTAACAGGTAGCGTGCAGTTTATGGCCTCGTATGCAAATCCCAGGCGGACTTTTGCGCTCATGCTCGGGATGTGTATCTTCGCCGCACCGGCTCGCGGGTTAGGTCAGCCAGGGCAACAACCCGCGACGCAATTAGCGCACTTTCACCACCTGCACCTGAACACACCCGACCCGGCTGGCGCCATCAAGTTCTACACCAGCAAATTTGATTGTGAGTCAGCTCAGTTTCTCGGTCAGAACGCGGTGTGGGCGCAACGTTCCTGGTTGCTCTTTAATAAGGTCAAGAGCGCGCCGCCATGGGAACTGACCTCAGCGATCTGGCATTTCGGCTGGGGCGCCGAGGATATGAAAGCCGCCTATCAAAAACAGCTCGAGCTGGGCACAAAGTTCTTCACCCCACTGACCGACATCAGCAACATCCTCGGAGGCACTGGCAGCGGCAGATTCTTTTACGCCTATGTGGAAACACCAGACCGCGGATTGGTCGAACTCAACACGTCGAGCAATCATCAGTTCGGCCATCTGCATTTGTTTAGTGAGGATCCGGTGGCTGCCGGTGAATGGTACAGCAAAGCATTTCGGGATCCCACGCCGCGGTACCGCGCCGGTGTCACGCGAGCCGCGCTTCTATCGCGATTTTCAGATCGGACCCAGCGCATCGCTGATGATGGATAACGTGAACATCATCATCTATCCCATCCAGTATTCGAGGAAGGCCTACGCCGAGCACTGGAAGAAGGGGCAGACCGCGATGGCATCGACTAAAGGACGCGTCGTGGATCACATCGCCTTCAGCGTCGACAACCTCGCCGAGACGATCGCGAGATTGACCAACGAAGGAGTGAAGGTTGCCGAGCCGATTAGCCTCATGCCGGGTAGCAAGCTCAAACACGCGTTCATACAAGGGCCTGATTACATCCGGATTGAGCTGGTTGAGGGCCTGGCCCGGAAGCAATAGCAGATTCTGCGTTCTAAGCCGGGAAGGGAATCAATGAAAAAAACATCTATTGTGTCTGCGTCGATTCCACTGGTTCTGTTGCTCGCCGTTGCTGGAATGGCCCAACCAGGATCGTTTGCAGGGCCGCTGGGAAGGCACGACCAAGTCTATTCAGGGCGAACGGCCGTCGACCGTAATTTTCAAGAAAGAGGCGGACGGCTACACCGGCACGATTACCGGCGTGCAGGGAACCGCACCCTTCAAGGAAATCAAAGTGGACGGCGATAATGTGACCGCGAACGCGGAGGTTGATTCTGCCGCAAGCTCGGGCGGTTAAGCATCAATTACAAACTTGGTGCTTCAGGGTGAAACTCTCAAGGAGAGGGCGCCCTCGATATCGGCGGCCAAACCTACAACCTTCACGGTTGATCTGAAGCGCGTCAGCACCTGCCCGCGGCGCAACGCCAGCGAGGAACGCCGAGCGAGACCTGCCAGTCCCGCAACCACAGCAGAAACAATCGCTCGATTACTTTGTTGGTCAGTGGACGTTCAAATGGGTCGGCCGGAAAGTGCCCTCGGCGCGGGTGGTCGGCAGGGAGGGGACGACCACGTTCAAACCGGCACCCGGCGGCAAGACGATCTGAGAGTCTACACCGAAGGAAAATCCGAGGAAGGGAGTTATCAGGAGAGCGCAGTGATCGGCTTTGACGAGGCGACCAAGATGCTGAGCTTCTCTGAGCGGCGCGGCGGCTTAGTGGTCACGAGCAAAGGGGATTGGTCCAGCCCGTTGGGAATTCAATTCAACGTCGATCCGATCAAAGTGAAGGATCGGACTCTTCAGTTGAGAAGAACCATCACGGTCATCTCCGCCTATTCCTTCAGCGTCAAAGAAGAATTGTCCGGAAGATGGCGGGCCGTTTGTCAGACTAGGCCAGGCAGTCTTCAGCAAAGCGAACTCAGGCGCACCCAAGTACAAGGAGAATAACCATGGATTCCGGAAAGTCCGCCGCACAGAACGATGACGCCTCGCCAGAATGCTTGAGCGTCGCAGCTTCTTAAAGCAGGCATCTCTCGTGGTCGCCGGCGTTCAGGCCAGCGTGTCATCCTGCCATTCGCGTCGCGTGAATGGCCATCGCGGCGAATGTGCTCTCTACCCAGAGCGGAGGGAAGAGGCGCAGCGGCGATTGTCGACACAACCTCAGGCAAGGTCCAGCGGAACGGTCGTCGACGGCATTAGAGTTTTCAAGGGTCTCGCCGTACGGTGGCACCACCGCGGGAAAGAACCGTTTCATGCCGCCCACCAAACCGGCGAAATGGACGGGCATCCGCGATGCCGCCAACTTTGGGCACATTGCTCCACAGACCACCGCAAGTGGCCGGATAGACTATGTGAGATTAATCCATTGGCTGGACCAGCCCGGGGGACAGAGTGAAGACTGCCTGGTCCTCAACGTCTGGACACCCGGCATCAAGGACAACGCGAAGCGGCCGGTGCTGGTCTCGCTGCACGGCGGCGGCTTTCGCCACCGGGTCGGGCGGAGCGCCGGGGTTTAACGGCCATCCGCTCGCTAAATACGGCGATGTGGTCGTGGTTACAATCAATCACCGTCTGGGCTGCCTCGGATATTTACACCTCGCGGATCTGGGCGCGCCGGCGGAATTCGCGCAATCAGGCGTGGTGGGAATGCTCGATTGCGTGGCCGCGTTGGAGTGGGTGCGAGACAACATCGAGAACTTCGGCGGCAACCCGGCGAACGTGATGGTCTTTGGTCAGTCTGGCGGTGGCGCCAAGACCGGTACGTTGCTGAGCATGCCCGCAGCCAAGGGACTGTTTCATCGCGCGGCGATCCAGAGCGGCCCGACGCTTCGGCTCACGACCCGCGAGAACGCTACCAGATCGGCGGAGCGATTCCTGGCGCAGATCGGTCTGACGAAGAACCGGATCCGCGAATTGCAGGATGTGCCGTTCTCAATGATGGTAGCCGCCCAGGATGTGCTGGGCGCGCAAACACCCCCTGCGGGCTTCGCGCCCGTGGTGGACGGTACCGTAATTCCGCGCCACCCGTTTGATCCGACTGCGCCCGAGGTCTCAGCCGATGTTCCGATCATCGTTAGTACGACTTTGGATGACGCGGCGCTCGGGTTGACGAATTTCGATCTCGACGATGCTGGGCTCAAGACATTTGTGAAAACAGTGGCGGCGGATCGCGCTGATCAAGTGCTGAGCGCTTATCGCAAAGCCTATCCTAATGCGTCGCCGTTTCTGATCCAGGCCCGGATACTGACCGACCGCGGCTGGCGCAGGGCGGCCAGCACCCTGGTTGAACGCAAGGCTGCGCTGCACCGCGCGCCGGCTTACTACTACTTATTCGCATGGCCTTCGCCAGGCGCCGGAGGAAAGTTCGGCGCTGTGCATGGGATCGATGTCGGCCTCACCTTTCACAACTATGGCGACGAGTTCACGGGCAACAGCCCCGAAGTGCGCGCGATAGCTGACAAGTTGGCCTCGGCGTGGGTGGCGTTTGCCAAGACCGGCAACCCGAACCATCCGGGCCTTCCCGAGTGGCCGGCTTATGCGCCCGAGACGCGCCCGACGTTGATCTTCGACAAGGAGACGCGCGTCGAGAATGATCCGCTTCATGACCTGAGGCTGCTGTGGGAAGGCATGCCACGAGCGATACAATAAGACGCATCGAGGAGTTCAATGCCGTTCATAGACAATCAGGGAGCGAAGATCTATTGGGACGAGCTCGGAGAAGGCGAGCCTGTTCTGCTGATCATGGGCCTCGGGTATCCGTCAGGCCATGTGGTATCGCACGCGACCTTTGCTGGCGGCCCGGTACCGAACGATCGCCGCTGGATAACCGCGGCGTGGGGCGCAGCGACCTGCCGCCGGGCCCGTATCCGATTGCGTTGATGGCGTCCGATGCAGCGGGCAGCGTTGGACGCCGGCCGGTGTTGAGAGTGCACATCTTTACGGCGTCTCGATGGGCGGCATGATCGCCCAGGAGTTCGCGCTGCAATATCCAAAGCGAGTACGTTCGCTAATCCTGGGCTGTACCGCGCCGGGCGGACCGCACGTCGTCAAGGCCGAACCCGAGGTCAACTCAGTTATTAATGGCCCGCGGCAACCTGAGTCTCAGCAGAAGCCGCTGAGGCTTCAATCCCGTTTATCTATGACGCCGCGACTTCGCGCGAGCTGATCGATGAGGATCTGGCGATGCGCAAGGACTGGTTTCCCAGCCCGGAAGCATACATGGCCCAGTTGCGCGGGTATTCGTTCCTGGGAGGCGTACAGCCGTTTGGATCAGATCAGCGCCCCGACGCTCGTAATCCACGGGTTAGTCGGACCGGCTGGTACCAGCCGGCAACGGCAAGTTGATCGCGGATCGTATACCCGGCGCAAAGCTCGTACTGCTACCGCACGCCAGCCATATCTATTCGACTGACCAGACCGAGGCGGCGCACGAGGTAATTATGGAATTCCTGGCTGCGCAGGCCGCAAGCGGAGCCGCCGCAGACAAGCACAGATAGGCACGGATGAACGATTCAGGGCTCGGGGCTCCTTTTATTATCTGTGCGAATCTGTCGCTAATCAGATCCTGTGGAAAGCTTGCGCACCGCACCGCACCGCTTGTATCAGCAATGACAAACAGGCAGCAACCCGAACCCCGTTCGCTCTTCTTTTCTTCGCACCGCCTCAGGCTCCACTACCGGGACTATGGCTGCGACGATAAGCCGCCACTCGTGCTGATACACGGCGGGACTGGATCACGCCCGCAGTTGGGATTTGGTGGCTGCGGTGCTCTGCGACGACTATCACGTTTACGCGCTCGACCTTCGCGGTCACGGCGACAGCCAGTGGGCTCCCCGGCGCGATTTATTCCGTGGCCGAGCACGTTCTCGATCTGGCGGCGCTTTGCGACGTGATCGGCACCCGGCCGCTGGTCCTGGTCGGTCACTCGCTTGTGGCGGCGTGATCGCACTGGCTTACGCCGGCGCGTTTCCCGAGTGCGGTGTCCAGGGTCGTCGCCATCGAAGGCATGGGGCCGCCCGCGACTCACCACTCGCAGAAAGACCCTTACCCTGACCGTTTGCGGCGTTGGATTGAGTACACATGCGAGAGGTCGAGCGTCGCACACCGCGCGCCTACAAAGACCTCGACACACAGCCGTTGCGCCGAATGCGCGAAGCAAACCCGCATTTGTCGGAAGACATGGCGCGCGCCACCTGACGCTTCGCATGGCGTGACCCGTAACTCCGAAGGTTCCCATGGATGGAAGTTCGATCCATTCATGCGCGGCGTTGCTGCACCGTACGGCTTTGAACAGTACTCCAGGCCGGCGAATTACACCAGCGCATTAGCCGTCCGAGTCCCTGCTTTCGCGGCATGGAGAGTTGGGCGACCGACCCGGAAATTGACGGGCGCGCCAAAGCGTTGAAAGACTATCGTCTGATCAACGTGCCGGAAGCCAGCCATTGGCTGCATCACGATCAACTGAGTTGTTTCTGCGCGAGACGAAGTCGTTTCTCGCCGAGTAAGGATTACGTGATGCCGGCAACCATAGAATTCAGGCGTCCCCTCGTTGGGCTGATGCCGATGCCGCGGGTCGTCTGCACTTCCCCGCATTTTCGAAATTGTCGAAGAAGCAGAAAGCGAACTCCTCGCGTAGCATCGAATGGCCGATGGCAGTCCGGCGCCGGAACTACGACCTGCCGCGAGTTACACGTTGAATGCCGCTTCCTCCGCGATGCTGGCGCTCGACGCGCCGTTCCGGCTCAAACTTACGGTGGGAAAGCTGGGACGCAGTTCCATTCGCTACGACTATCAGGTTTTCGATGACGACGAGGAGTTGGCGCTTGAAGGAACGATGACCGTCGTCATGATACAGCACGGAAAGCCAATAGAGATTCCCGAAGCTGTTGCGCACCGGCGCTCGGCGGGAGATCTGACTGTGGTAAGCGAATGGGAGAACGCGAAAACATCATTGATGGAAATTGAAGTCGTGCCCGCTACGAAAGAACAAGAGCCAGTCCTGGCAAACTTGCTTGAACTGTATGCCCATGATTTTAGTGAGTTGTCTGATTTGAAGATTGGTGTGGAAGGTCGCTTGGTTATGAGCGGCTCCCCTTTATTGGAGAGAGCCTGGTCGCTTCCCGTTTCTGATTAGAGCGAATGGCGATCTCGCCGGGTTTGTCCTGGTGCAGCAAGGATCGCAGGTTTCAGAGCTGCGGCTGAGATCTGGGACGTGGCAGAGTTCTTCATCCTCCGAGGTTACCGACGGCATGGCGTAGGCGTGAGAGCCGCGCGCATGATGTATGGAGGATGTTTGCAGGGAGGCTGGGAGGTGCGGGTTACTGATAACAACTCGGTGGCGCGGGCCTTCTGGCAGCGCGCGGTAAGCGAGTTCACCGGAATACCTGCCGAATCTGCTCTTACGGAGTCGCGGGCAAAAGATGGCGCGTGTTTTCATTTATCTCTGAATCGTGATTTACCCTTTAGACCCTTTCGGCGAGTTCTGTTGCAATGCGCTCTAACCATTTGACGCGTTCGTCTAGTTTGGCAAAGCGCGCATCGTCCGTTTGCCCGCGATGGTAACGATAAAAGATCTGCTGCGAGCACGACGCGCCAGTTTGAAGACGGCAAATACTTCGTAGAATCCGATCCTTGGTCAGGTCGTTACCGGTGCGCGCCGCGTAACGCTCCAACATCTCTGCCCGCGTGAACCAGCCCGCGCGGCGGGTTACTGAAGTCAGCGAATCGCGCTGTGATGCCGGCACGGTATGTATCCAGTAAGCGAGCAGAATACCCAAATCTACCAGCGGATCGCCGACGGCGCTCATTTCCCAGTCGAACACGGCGGCGAGGCGCCCAACATCGAGCGCGTCCAGCATCACGTTATCGAGTTTGAAGTCGCCGTGGAGCAACGTCGGTTTGGGCGCGTCGGGCGGCAGGCGGTCCACCAGCCAAACAGCGAGCTGGTCCATCGCCGGCTGCTCGCTGGTCTGCGATCTTTTCCAGCGCTCGTTCCAACCGCGCACTTGCCGTTCGACGAAGCCGGCCGGCTTGCCGAGCCCGGCTAGTCCGTGCGCGTTGATGTCCACCGAATGCAGATCCGCGAGTGCCGCCACCATGGCTTCGCTCACCCTGCGGCGCGCTTTGGGTTGGTCCGCGAGTTCGGGCGGCTCTTCATACCGCACGACCAGGCCGTGCCGGCGCTCCATAATGTAGAAGGTCGAACCGATTATGCTCGCGTCTTCGCAGAGTACGTACGGTCGAGGCGCCAGCGGAAAGACTGGATGCACGGCCGCGAGGATACGGCATTCGCGCGCCATGTCGTGGGCCTTCGGCGGCACCGGCCCAAATGGCGGACGGCGCATCACGAACTCTTGATCACCGAAGCGGAGCAGGTAAGTCAGATTGGAGTGGCCGCCGGGAAACTGCTCGACAATCATCGGCGCCGTGGCATCGAACCGGTCGCCTAACTCGGCCGCTAGTTTTTCGCGCGCATAGCCGGCCAGCGCATCCCAGTCAAGCTGCTCGCTCGTGCGCACGGGATTGGTGTCTGATGAATCACGCGTAATAGCGCACCAGCCATTCCGCGACGCAGCAGGGCTTGTCGCCGCCGTCGCGCTCGACCGTAACGTTCCAGGTTGCCTGCACGCCTCCCTTTAATCTCTTCCAGCGTTGCCAGCGTGAACCGGCCGTGAATGCGTGCGCCGGCCGGTACAGGAGAAACGAAACGCACGCGATTCAACCCATAGTTAATGCCCATCCGCACGCCGCCAACAGACATCGCGCTTTTGCCCAGTACGCTCAACAACGAAAGGGACAGAAAGCCGTGCGCGATAGGTTTCTTTGAACGGCGACTCGCGCGCGGCGCGCTCGACGTCGATGTGAATCCACTGCCGGTCCTCAGTAGCCTCGGCAAACTGATTGATGCGTTCCTGCGAAACCTCGAGCCAATCGCTCGCGGCCAACCTCTCGGCCGACATACTCGGCGAGTTGAGCAATGCTTTCGATATGTGTAACAGGCATGCTGCCGTTTCCTCTAGCTCTGAAGATTTTCGAAGATCGTGGCCGCGCCCTGGCCACCGCCGACGCACATCGTCACCATGCCGTAACGAGATTTGCGTCGTCGCATCTCTCCGAGTAATTGCACCGTCAGCTTGGCGCCGGATGCGCCCAGCGGATGTCCCAGCGCAACGGCGCCGCCGTTTACATTTGTGCGCTCGTCGTCTATTCCGAGTTCACGCATCACCGCGATGGCCTGACATGCAAAGGCCTCGTTCAGTTCGATCAGATCGATCTGGTCCAGCGCGAGGCCGGCAAGCTTTAGCGCCTTCGGCACCGCCACGACTGGTCCCATTCCCATAATCTCTGGCGGGACGCCGCCGACTGCGTACGAGACGAAACGCGCCAGCGGTTTGAACCCCAGCTCATCTGCGCGCTCGCGCGACATCACGACGACCCGCCGGCGCCGTCAGATGTTTGACTGGAATTGCCTGCAGTGACGGTGCCCTTCACGTGAAAGACTGGTCGCAATTTGGCCAGAGCCTCCGGCGTTGTATCAGCGCGCGGCCCCTCGTCCGTATCGAACGTCAAACTTCTGCTCCGCATGCCGCCCGTTCTCTCCGACCTCATTTATCGCAACCGAGAGCGGTACGATGCCGTCGTCTTTGAAGTGACCGGCGGCTTGCGCTGCCAATGCGCGCTGATGACTGCGGTAAGAGAAGGCATCCGCCTCTTCGCGAGTGACGTTGTACTTGCGCGAAACGTTTTCGGCGGTCAGGCCCATGCTGAGGTAGGCGTCCGGGTGGTGCTCGACCAGGTATGGATTCGGTCTGAATCTCGTGTTGCCGCGCAGCAAGCTCATGGATTCCGTGCCACCGGCGATTATGCATTGGGCCATGCCCGCCATGATGCGCTCGGCGGCCATCGCGATGGTCTGTGAACCGGAAGAGCAGAAGCGATTGACCGTCACCGCCGGCACCGCATAGGGTAAGCCGGCGCGCAACGCTGCGATGCGGGCGACGTTCGCGCCCGATTCACCTTCGGGTGTAGCGCAGCCCATGATCACATCATCAATAGTCTCCGGCGGCAGTTCAGGAAGGCGTCGCAGCAGGTCCTCAATGACGGCCGCGGCCATATCATCTGGCCGCGTTGTGCGCAGCGTGCCTCGCGGCGCCTTGCCAACGGCGGTGCGCACGCCGGCGACGATAACAGCTTCTTTCATGGGGATCCTCTCCTTTATCGAGACCGTGTGGAAACGCGGTTCGCGGCTCTGCCGCTTGATGTGCGGAAAGCCTGTGGCTTTCCGTCGGCGCCCTGAAATATCTTTTAGGAGGCTATGCCTCTGGTGTGCATAGACGGAGGCATAGCCTCAAAACTCATAATAAAGGTTTATCGGAAAGGCGAAGCCTTTCCGCACATCAGGCGGCACAGCCGCGAACCGGAGTCTTCACACCGTCTCTATCGCTGCAGATTTTGAACCACTCGCACACGGTCAAGGGCGAAACAAAATGCAGGTCGCCGTGCCGTGCGCGTAGAGTTTTCCATCTTCATCGATGATTCTGCCTTCGGCGGTGGCTACCCGGCCGCCGGCGTGAATTACGTTCGCTTCGCACCGCAACTCTCCGCGCTCGCGTCTGATGGGGCGGACGTAGTTAACTTTCATTTCCAGCGTCGTGAACGTTTTGCCGGCAGGCATCATGGAGTTGATCGCGCAGCCGAGAGCTGTATCAAGCAACGTAGCCGCCAGGCCTCCATGCGCGATGCCCAGTCCGTTGTAGTGGCGCTCATCCGGCTGGATGGCAAAAACCGCACGCCCCTCGCTCACCTCGACGAGCTTGAGACCCAGCAATTGGACCATTCCCGACGGCGGCAACTCACCCGTCATCAACTTGCGCAGGTACTCGATGCCGCTCATTGTGCGGCGTGGCTCAGCGCGTTCCGAAAGTAATTCTTCGCGGTCAGGTGATTCTTCATCGACTGTCCTTGTCATGCGCTGAAGACCTCGATCACGAGCGAAAGATGATCGTCAACCGCAACGCGGTTGCGTCATCTCGTAAGCTATTTCAAATACGTCGCAACCGCGTTGCGGTTGGCATCAACGCATTCGCTTTACCCAGGGTAGCCGAAGCGGCAACCCTGGGCTGGAGGACGGAACCGCTTTGCGGTTAGGTGCTGAGCGAACGTGACTCGCCCTAGAAATCCTGACTCATCTACAACAAGATCCCACGTACAAGTAATTTAGTTTCGCAACGGCTTGCCGGTTTCCAGCATGTGCTTGATGCGTGCGAGTGTCTTTGGTTCACCGCACAGCGACACAAACGCCTCGCGCTCGAGATCGAGAAAGTGTTGTTCGTCGACCCACTGGCCCGAAGAGAGGTTGCCGCCGCAAAGAATGTAAGCGACTTTGCCGCTGACGTGCAGATCGTACTCACTCATGTAGCCTCCCTGCTGCATCACGTAAAGACCCGCGCGCAACGCCGCCAGAGCGTCGCGGCCGCCAGCGTAGCAGGACTTACCTTTAAGCGGCGCCGTGTAGCCGTCGGCAAGTTCGAGCACCAGCCGCCTGGCCTCAGCAATTTGATGATCGCGATTCATGACAATGTGATCACCATTGGTAAGAAAGCCAAAGGAACGCGCTTCGGCGGCACTGGTCGAGACTTTCGCCATGCCTATAGTCTGGAGTGCCTGCTGAAGAAACGGCGCCGGGTCATTACCCGGTAGCTGCATCGCCGGTGAGACGATCCGGCGCACCAGTTCCTTGCAACCTCCGGCGCCGGGAACCAGCCCAACTCCGACCTCCACCAATCCCATGTAGGTCTCTGCCGCCGCTGCCGTGCGGGCTCCGGCCATAGACACCTCTGCGCCGCCGCCCAGCGTTCGGCCCGCTGGTGCAGTCACGACCGGCTTCGAACAGAAGCGCACACTCATTAAGGCGTCCTGCATCCCCTTAACGCTGCGCTCAATCGCGGCAAAGTCTCCCGCACCCACCTACCATCGCCCCGGCGAGATTCGCGCCAACGCAGAAGTCCGCGCCCTCGTTGCCGATGACCAGGCCGGCCCAGTCTTTTGCCTCGACCTCCTCGACCGCCTCGCGCAGCATTTCTCGGATATCTGCATCCAGCGTGTTCATCTTGGTATGAAACTCAAGACAGACCACACCGTCGCCGAGATCGATCAAGCTTGCGCCTTTGTTCTCGCGCACCACGCGTCCGGCTGCCTTCAAGGCGTGGAGCTCGATCTTGCGAGCGTCCGCGGGTTCCGCCGTGTAGGTTTTGCGCTCAGGGTCGTAGTAACTCAGCCGGCCATTGTCGGAGCGGTAAAAGTTTCGTTACCGCCCGCAAGCATCTCGTTGACCCATGGCGCGACCGCGATGTTGTTTGCTGCCATGGCTGCCACCGTCTGCCGCACTCCGAGCGCGTCCCACATCTCGAACGGTCCCAACTCGTGCGAGAAGCCCCAGCGCACGGCTCGATCCAGGTTGACGATTTGATCCGTGATCTCGGGTACGCGCCGCGCTGAGTACGCCAGCGCGTTGTAGATGGCGTGCCGCGCGAGTGCGCCCGCCTTATCGTCCCGCGCCAGCACGAATGCGATTCGCTTAGCCAGCGGCTTGATCTTCATCGCCTCGGCAAGTGAGGGAATGTCCGGTTCACGCCGCGCGCGATATTCCATCGTCTCGAAATCAAGCGTGAGAATGTCCCCCTTGGCGCCTTTGGGCGGCTTCTTATAAAAGCCCTGTCCCGTCTTGTCGCCCAATCGCCCGCGTTCAATCTGCGTCGTCCGCAAAGTGCGCAGTTTCGAGTTACGCAGGACCTCGCGCGATTCATCGTGCTCGATCAATCCGTAGAGGTTCTCGCCCACCGAACTGGACACATCCAGGCCCACTAAATCCTGCAAGCGGAACATGCCGGTCCGCGGGCGGCCGATGAGTGGTCCCAGGATCGCGTCGGCCTCTTCGATTGTGTAGTTGTGCTCGAGGATGTAACTCAGCGTCGTCGCGCCGGAGATCGAGCCGAAGCGGTTACCAATAAAGTTTGGCGTGTCCTTGCAGATGACCACGCCCTTGCCCAAACGCCGCTCACCAAAGGTCGTCATAAACTGAGTGATTTCAGGATCGGTTTCCGGTGTCGGGATTACTTCGAGCAGCTTCATGTAGCGCGGCGGGTTGAAGAAGTGCGTGCCGAGAAAGTGCGCTTTGAAGTCGGCGGAAGCCTCGGCGGCGATGGCCCCAATCGGTAGTCCCGAGGTGTTGCTCGAGACGATGCTGTGCGGTTTTCGCACCTGCTCGATGCGGGCCACCAATTCACGTTTGGCCGCAAGGTCTTCGATGATCGCTTCGACGATCCAATCGCCTTCACCAACCCACGCAAAGTTGTCGGTGAGATTGCCGATGGTCAACAGTTCGGCCGCTGGTGACGTGAAGAACGCGGCCGGCTTCAGCTTTTTCAAACGGTCGAGCGCAGCCGGCACGATGCGGTTGCGCACCTTTGGGTGATCGAGCTTCAGACCCGCGCTTCACTTCATCAGGCGATAACGCGCTCGGCGCGATGTCGAGCAGGTACACGGGAATTCCGGCGTTCGCGACCTGCGCGGCAATGCCGCCGCCCATCGTTCCCGATCCGATCACTACCACACGATTGATTGCGTAGCTCATTGTTTAGTAAAACGGTCTTTGGACTTTGGCTATGGTCTTTGACTTTGTTCGGGCGTAATAGTCTTACGTCAAAGCAGTTCTTGACGACACGAGACACCAAAACCAGAGACCAAAGACCGATTTCCTATTCACAATCCGCCAGTCACTTCCAATACCTGCCCCGAAACGTAGTCCGAGAGCGGTGACGAAAAGAAGAGGACAGCACCAGCGGCTTCTTCGGGAGTGCCGCCGCGCCCCAGTCGGGATCATCCTGAACGCGATTTCGCGGTTCGCCTGGGGAATTCCCAGCGCGATGTCCGCTGCTTCGCGCGCGATCCGCTCGCCCGCTTCTTTGGCCTGCGGTCAATCTGGTTTCGATGAAGCCAAAGGCCACCGCGTTAACCTGGATATTGAACTGCCCCCACTCCTTCGCCAGCGTCTTGGTCACGCCGACGATTCCGGCTTTCCCAGCCGCGTAATTTGTCTGCCCCGCGTTCCCGCGCGTGCCGGTAGTCGAACTAACGTTAACGATCTTCCGCGCGGCCGCGCGGCCACTGTCTCCTTTTTCGCGCTTCGCCGTTTCTCGCAGGTACTCCGAGGCGGCGCGGATGATGCGAAAGGGCGCGGTCAGAGTGCACATCGAGCATCGCCTGCCACTGCTCGTCGCTCATTTTGTGAATAGTGCCATCCCAGGTGTAGCCGGCGTTGTTGACGATGGCGTCAATCCTGCCGTAGCCGTCGAGCGTCGCCTTAATCAAATGCGGGGCGAAGTCGGCACTTGTCACATCACCGGGCACCGCCAGCGCCTCGCCATTGGCGGACTTAATCTGCGCCGCGGCTTCGTGCGTCGGATCTGAGTCGATATCAGAGAGAACGACGCTGGCGCCGTGCGCGCGCAAACAGCTCAGCACAGGCCCGGCCAATGCCGCGCGCCGCGCCGGTGATGATGGCTACTTTTCCTTCCAACATTTGCATAGAATGTGTTTCGCTCCTGAACTGTTAGTTAGCTGTTCGACTTACTCTCCTCGCGCAAAACACGATGGAGAATTTTTCCGACTGCGGTCTTTGGGCGAGACTCGCTCTGATCTCAATCTCGCGCGGAATCTTGAACTCAGCCAATCCAGTCTTACAGTGCGCTATGAGTTCTTCAGGTGTAGCGGTGGCGTCGCGCTTCGAGTACGACGCAGGCTTTGACCGCTTCGCCCCGGTACGAATCCGGGATCCCGATCACTGCCGCCTCCATCACCGCAGGGTGGGTGTAGAGCACGCCTTCAACTTCGGAAGGATAGACATTGAAGCCACTGACGATGATCATGTCTTTCTTGCGTTGCACGATGTAGGTGTAGCCATCTTCGTCCATGCGCGCGACATCGCCGGTATAGAGCCAGCAGCGGCCGGCCTCGTCCGTGCGTAGCGCGATCGCCGTTTCGTCAGGCCGATTCCAGTAGCCCTTCATCACCTGCGGCCCGGCGATGCAAAGTTCGCCCTCATCGCCGACGGGCACTTCGCGCAAGCCGGTTTCAAGGTCAACTATCTTGATGTCGGTATCGGGCAGCGGCAGGCCAATGCTGCCCGGCTTGCGGCGACCGAGCGAAGGCGTCGAGTGAGTGACCGGCGAAGCTTCCGACAGGCCGTAACCTTCGCTCAGTGTGCCTCCAGTCAAGCGCTCGAATTGATCGATGACTTCGATGGGTAGCGGGGCCGAGCCGCTGTTGAAGGCGCGCAGTTTGTCAACGCCGTACTCCTTCGCCTTTGGATGATTAAGCAAAGAAATGTAGATGGTGGGCACGGCCGGGAAATAGGTGGGGCGATAATCGCGGATCGCGGTCAGCACCGCCTCAACATCGTATTTCGGAATCAGCACTTGCTGCACTCCGCCGCCAGACGCCTTCGATCATGCCCACGGTAAACCCATAGATGTGAAACAGTGGAATCACCAGCAAGTAGCAACCTTCACCGCGACGCATGGCGGCGTGGGCCCACACTCAGTCTGGATCACATTGGCGAAGATGTTGGAGTGCGTCAGCATCGCGCCCTTTGGCACACCGGTCGTCCCGCCGGTGTACTGCAGCACCGCCACGTCCTCGTCGGTGTTTATCTCAACTCGCGGCAAGTCGGGTTGGTCAACGCCGGCCAGCAAGTCGGCCAATCGCAACGTGCCCTCAACCAGCGGTGCTGGTGTCGCGGCGGCGGAATATTCTGCCAGCGAGGTGATGATGGTAGTCTGGATTGACGTTTGATCACGGACTGCGAGCGCCAGTGGCGCGAGCGCATCCAGCGTTATCAGCGCACGCATCCCCGAATCCTTTGCGACCACCAGCACCTCACGCTGAGTGTAAATCGGATTAACGTTTACCACCGTAGCGCCGAGGCGAAGGATGGCGAAGGTAGCAACAATGTACTGCGGACAGTTGGGCAGCATGATGCCGACCCGATCGCCTTGCGCTGATGCCGAGCCGCGCGAGAGCAGTGGCGAGTTTATCTGCCTGTTCTTTGATTTGGCTGTAGGTGAGATGCGCCCCAAGGAAAGTAGTAGCGGGGCGGTCGGGCACCTCAGAAGCGGCCAGGCGCAGAATCTCGTGCAACGGGCGGCGCGGGTAATTCATGTGCGCCGGCACCCAGTAGTTGTAGTGATTAAGCCACGGTCTCGAGGCGTAGACTGACTCCGTCACACTCAAAGTTGGTTGTGCTTTGCTCATAAGAGGCCGTCTGCTCAAATGCACGGCTTGACTAAACGATTGTTCGGCCTCCGTCTACGACGATAACCTGGCCCGTGATGTAGTTTGAGGCGTCAGAAGCAAGGAACACGGCGACACCCTTCAACTCTCCGGCGCCGCCCGACCCGAGGGATCGGATTGCGCGCTTTGATCGAAGGCTCGGCAAAGGGCAGAGCAGGGTCGGCCAGTCGCGAATGGAAAAAGCCCGGCGCGATGCCGTTGACGCGAATGCCTTGCCGCCCCCAGGACGCGGCGAGTTCGCGCGTCAAGCCGAACAGTCCCGCCTTGCTGGCGGCGTAGCCGGCATAGTGCGGTCCATTAGTCGAAGCCTGCAAGCCCGAAACCGACGTTACGTTGATGATGCGCCCGTACTCACGCTTGAGCATCTCGCGCCCCGCCGCCTGCGCAAACAGAAAAGAGCCGGTGAGGTTAATGTCAATGACCTTCTGCCATTTGTCGAGGGGCATCGTTTCGGGCTGCTCGGCCCACGACACGCCAGCATTGTTTATGAGGATGTCGACCCTGCCGTACGTGGCGACCGTAGCGTCCACGACTGCCTGGACCTGATCGGCGTTCGCCACGTCACAAAGCATTCCTTCGGCCTTGAAACCGCGCGCGCGAAACTCTTCGACGGTGGGCAGGAGCCATTCTTCCCGCCGCGCGCACAGCATCAGGGCGGCGCCCGCTTCAGCGAGGCCTTCGGCCATCTCCTGGCCCAGGCCGCGCGAGCCGCCGGTAACGATCGCCACGCGTCCGGAGAGATCGAAGAGCTGTTGGATGTGGGTTGTCATGATTTGTGTCAGTGCTCGTCTTCGGTCCGCGGCAGGACCAAATGTTTATAAGAACAAGGCTCACATAGATCCTCCAGGCTCCGGAGGAGCGAAATGGTTGGCCTCGGGAAAGCGGTGGCGCTCCTCCGGCGCGAGAGCACTCTTTTCGCCCAACGCGATCTATAAACATTTGGCCGCTCTGCGGTCAGGGCACTACTTGTGGTTAGAACTCTAGCGACACCTTTTTCAACGGCGTGTCTAGCCGTCCGCGCCGTCGACGATCATCCGCGCGATGCGCTCACGGTGAAAGGTGGCATCACCGAACATCACTTCGGAGGCCTTGCTCCGTTTGTAATACAGGTGCAGGTCGTGCTCCCAGGTGAAGCCGATCCCGCCGTGAATTTGCACCCGCGATTGCCAACTTCGCGATAGGCGTCAGAGCAATAAGCCTTCGCTATAGAAACCGCAGAGCTGGCCGCAGAGACGCCCTCGGTCAAAGCCCAAGCCGCGTGATAAGCCGCCGAGCGCGCGCTCTCAGTCATCAGCAACATATCGGCGCACTGGTGCTGGACAGCCTGGAAAGAGCCAATCGCGCGGCCGAACTGCTGTCGCGTTTTGGCGTATTCGACGGTCGTATCGAGTATCCATTGCATGCCTCCGACCATCTCTGCGCAAAGCGCCACCGTCGCCACCGAAACCGCCTGGAGAGTGCGCCGCGCGCGTCGCCGTCGGCGCCGAAAACTTCCGTGTCACTGACGCTTACGTCATTGAACGTCAATTCATAGATCTTGCGGGTCGCGTCCATTGCGGACATCGCCTTCATTTGCAGCCCATCCGTGCCACGCCCTACTGGTAGCAAGAGTGTGGCTCTCGCCGGTGCGGGCGACACAGATTACCAGATCCGCGATCGCCGCATCGGGCACAAAGAGCTTGCTTCCTGACAGGCGAAAGTTACCATTATCGCGTTCAGCCTTAAGCTTGATCGCATCGAGATCCCAACTGGCGTTGGCTTCAAGCTGCGCGACCGTGGCTTTCAATTCACCCGCCGCGATAGCTGCGAGATAATTCGCCTTCTGCTTTGGCGAACCCGCGCGATCTATCAACGCTGCGCTGAAGAGGGTTGAGAGAAAAGGTCCCGGCAGACAGGCGCGCCCAATCTCCTCTGAGACGACCGCCATCTCCACCATTCCGCAGGCCGAGGCCGCCATGTTCTTCGGGGATGATCAGCCCGGTCCAACCCTGATCGGCGATCTCTCGCCAGAGCTGATCGTCGTCGGCAGTGGCCGTTTCCATCAGCTCGCGTACGCGCGCCGGCTTACATTGGCGCGCCAACAACTCGCGCGCCGAGTCTTTCAAAAGCCTCTGTGGTTTGCTGAGATCGAAATCCATGATTGTCAGTCGTCAGTGGTCAGTGGTCAGAAGTCAGGGTTCGCGGTTACTGGAATACCGTTTTTGACTGATATCTGACCTCTGATCTCTGATCTCTGTCTTTAGTAGCTCTTGGGCAAACCGAGCACGCGTTCGGCGATTATGTTGCGCTGGATCTCACTGGTGCCCGCTTCAATCGTGTTGCCGCGCGTGCGTAAGTAACTGTATTGCCACGTCCCGTTGTCAAAGTCCGCAAGCTGACCATACGGGCCGAAGATTTCCTGTGCGGTCTGCTGCATGCGCTGGTTCCATTCACTCCAGTAGAGCTTCTGGATTGAACCTTCCGGGCCCGGAATGCCGGTCTTGCTTAACGAAGTCAGAGCGCGGTTGGTATTTAGGCGAAGGATCTCCAGTTCGAGGTAGGCCTGCGCCAGCTTTTGCCTGATGATCGGATCTTCGCTGGCGCGGCCGCCGTTGCGCTCGACAGTATGAGCGCGAGCGATCAAGGCCTCGAGGTTACGCTTGAAAACAACCTGCATTCCCGTTCCGAGATTCGCGCGCTCGTTCATCAGCGCGGTGATGGCCGTGGTCCAACCCCGGTCCACCTGGCCGAGCACTTGCGCGGCGGGCACGCGCACGTTGGAGAAGAACACTTCGTTAAAGCCTGAGTCTCCGGACATCTGTCGCAACGGCCGCACTGAGACGCCTTCACTGCGCATATTCAACAGCAAGCAGGTGATGCCCTTGTGTTTGGGCGCCGCGGTATCCGTGCGCACCAGCAGCAGGCACCAATCCGCCAACTGCGCCAGGCTCGTCCAAATCTTTTGACCGTTGACGACAAAGTCGTCGCCGTCACGGATTGCCTTGGTGCTCAGGGAGGCGAGATCGCTGCCCGCGTTCGGCTCTGAAAATCCCTGACACCAGATCTCTTCGCCAGAGAGAATCGGCGCGAGGTACCGTTCCTTTTGCTGTTCAGTGCCCATCGCGATTATGGTGGGACCAACGAGCGAGAGGCCGATCGTGCCGATCAGTTGAGGAGCATTGGCGCGCGCCAACTCTTCCTGAAAGACTGCTTGCTCCATCAGCGACACACCGCGGCCACCGTATTGCTGCGGCCAGGAGATACCCGCCCAGCCACCTTCGTAAAGCTTCCGCTGCCAGTCGCGCAGGTAGGCGAGGTAATCCGATCGGTCTTCCGAATTCGTGTTACCCGTCCACTCAGCAGGCACGTTGTCCGCCAGCCAGGCGCGGAATTCGTCTCGGAACTCCTGCTCACTCGGTGTTAAGTTCAAATCCATATGGATGGCTTCACCTGGTCAGTTTCCCACCACTCGCAGCCTTGGTGGTGCGGCGCCTGCGTGGGCGGGCAACAACCCGTTCAGAGCAATCTTGGCGATTTCCTCGGCAACCTGTTCCTCAGTGAGAGCACGGTCTTGCCGGAACCAGCGAGAGAGCCAATTAATCATTCCGAGGAGGCTGAAGGTGGCTACCGTGGTATCCACGTCCTGCAACATGCCCTCCGCCTTGAGCGTGTCCAGGACTGCACGCAGACGATCGAAATGCGCCCGCTTACGGCGCGTAATTTTTCTATACTGCACTGGCGTGAGCGCCGTGATCTCGTCAACGAGAACGGTGATCGCTCCGTCCCCGCGGGTTACTAACCGCGCATGGCTGGTGACAATAAAGCGGAGCCGGGCGGCGGGATCGGCGATTGAGTGCGCGGGGTTCACCACTTCTTCCTCAAGTTGATCCAAACCGAAATTCATGATGTCGAAAAGCAATTCTTTCTTGCCGTTGATGTAGTGGTAAAGGCCTGCCTTGGTCATGCCGAGCGCGTTAGCGATGTCGTTGATTGACGTTGCATCATAACCTTTGCGCAAAATAATTTGGGCTGCTGTACGGTAAACTTCGGCCAGCCGATCCTCATTGGGAGCCGGTTTCTTTTGAGCTTTCATCTCGTCATCATCCTCGAAAGAAGGTAACCAGGCGATCAACTTTCCACCACCAGCGCCGCAGTTGATTCTTACCGACCGTCCGGTAGGTCTTATACATCTGAACTGTGTCTCGCGTCAACAAAGACGCTGATCAAGGTCTCTGATCCGCTGGCCGGGCTGTGCTTCGTCGGGATTGGGTCTGGCTCCGTGCGCTCACGCCGCCGGTCAATAGTTCCAGGAGAGCAATGTCGCTCGATTTCGGCTTCCCACTGATGCCGATAGAGCAGCCCCTTTCAAGGTGAGCTCGTGCAACTACTGTTGAGCAATACTCAACAGACATCGTTCCTCTGGCGGCACTTAATAGACATCGTGTTCTGGGGCAAAAGTGGCATTCCGGGAGCGGTCGGCCGGGTGCAGAAGAAACTTGACGTACTTTGTGGGTGGTGGTACTTTACCGACCGTTCGGTAGGCACACACATGCATTGACTGTCGTCTCAAGAAGCACTCAACGGGTGAGAAGGATCTTTACCGGCTCTGAAAAGGGCGCTAATGGTCACTAGGTCACGCCATCGACGATACGCAATTGACGCACTAACCGTATTCATTTCCGGCGCGCCGACGCGCAGCAGACTCACTGAAATCATCTTCCGGCATCTGTCAGCCCGTTCGAGTATCAACGAACTCTGTAAATAAGTTTCGCGAAAAGGAGACGTCAGCAATGAATACCAAAGGCTTAGCTTTCCTGGCTCTGCTCGTCATGGCAGTCTGGACAGTTTCGGCGTCCGGACAGGTTGATGTGGCCAGCGCTACTCTAAAGGGCACCGTCACCGATAAGTCTGACGCCCTGGTCATGGGCGCGACGGTCACGGCGACCAGCAACGATAAGGGCATCAGCAGAAGTGCCACAACTGGCGCAGAAGGTAATTTCCAGATTCCGCTGCTCCCTCCCGGGGCCTACAAGGTCGAGGTCGAGGCGCGGGGATTCAATAAAGCCGTCAACGAGAACGTCCCGTTAACCGTCGGCCAGAGTCTCATCTACAACGTTCAGTTGAGCACCGGTGGCGTAACCGCGCACGTGGCCATCGTGGAGGGCGGCCAGTTGATCGACGTCGAGCGCACCCAACAAGCCAATAGCATTTCAACCAAGCAGGTTGAGAATTTGCCGAACGTCGGCCGCACGTTTCAGAACTATGTTTACACCCTGCCGGGTGTTGCCAGTTCGACCGCGCCGCGAGCTCAATTTGCCAGTCGTGTTACGGGCTTTGGCACCTCCGGCCTCTCGATCGGTGGCAGCAATGGTCGCAACAATCTGATCATGGTAGACGGTGGCGAGAATGAGGCCGGCTCTGGAGCGCCCCGCTATGATGTCTCCACCGAGGCGATCCAGGAGTTTCAGGTCAATCGCAACTCCTTCTCGGCAGAGTTCGGTTTTACGGCCGGTACTTCGCTCAATATCGTGACCAAGAGTGGTACGAACAAGTTTCACGGCAGCGGCTTTATCTACTACCGGTCGGATGCGACCTCGGCTCGCAATGCTTTCGATACCCTCAACCCCGGACAGAAGTACGCCTGATCGGCAGTACTTTCCCGGGTTCACTTTCGGCGGGCCGATCGTGAAGAACAAGCTCTTCTTTTTCACCAACTACGAACGCACCAACACTGACAATGCTCGTTTTCGCACCTACACCAACGACCCATTGACTCGACCTAACGCGGCCCAGACCGCCTTGCTCGCCCAGCTTGATGCCTCGGCCGATGCGAACGTGCGGAGAATCTCAACCAATCTGCGCGCGGCGCTCACGACCACCGCGACAAGTTATCCCGGGATTTTCAAGCTCTTGAGTGATAGCCAGGGTACGTTCAATGGTCTGGCGCGTTTCAACACGTGGAGCACGCGGGTGGATTACCAGGCCACCAGCAAGGATTCGATCGGTGGGCGTTTCACCTTGACCCGAAATTTTACCAACGATATCGGCGGCAGTAACCTCGCGGCGCCTTCGCTGAGTTCTACTTTGACCACCCGCGACTCAAACGGCCGTCGTCACCTGGACCCACACCTTTAGTAATAGTGTGATCAATCAGATGCGGGCACAATTCTCGCCCAATTTTGTCAACAACACCGCTCCCGCCCGAGCCGGCCGTGACGGGGTTAGTCGTATCGGGCCTGGCAGGCTTCGGGCGGTACTTTTGGCGCTCCTTACCAGGTTTCTCAGGATCGCTATCAGTTCGAGGACAACGTCACCTGGCTGCGGGGCACCCATACATTCAAGTTTGGCGGGTCGTATCGTCCCGCCAGTTACAATTTCCGGAATGATCTCTGGTTCGCCGGCGAATGGCAATTCCAGGCTAGCGCCGCCTACGCGGTCGCGCTGGCGGTGCCGGTGGCGGATCGCGCTGCCTTTGCCGCGGCTGCGCCGACTGCGGCCGGAGTACAGTTGAACCCTCTCCAAAATCTGGATCTGAATCTGCCTTTCCTCTATCGGCAGGGATTCAACAATCCAATTTGGGAAGGTACGGGCCATTACATCGGCGGCTTTGCTCAGGACACCTGGAAAGTTAATCAGCGGCTGACTCTCGATCTTGGCGGCCGGATTGATTGGGATGGCGAGCCGCAACCAGTGCCACGTCACGCCTATTTCTCGCCGCGAGTTGGGTTTGCATGGCAAGCGACGGCAGATGGCAAGACGGTGGTGCGCGGTGGTAGTGGGCTTTTCTATTCGCCCATCTATTTTCAAATTCCTGGCTACACCAGCGTCCTGAATGGCAGCGGGACGTACATCAACCAGATTTCCAAGAGTCCTGCAACCCCTGCCTCAAGTGGGGCACCGTAGCCGCGCTTTATCAAAATGGTGTCAGCGGAAACGCCGCCTGCAACATCCCCGCGGGAACGTTGCCGTTCGGCGTGTTGACCCAGGCGCAAGTTAGCTGTCTGGGAACCCCGATTGGGCCACCGCGGTCGGCCGCGTGCTCTTTGAATTGAATCCCGACTACAAGAACAACTACGCCATTCAGGCCAACATCGGCATTGCAGCGGGAGATCGTCAAGGACCTCAGCATTGAAGTCGCCTATCAGATGTATCACGGCCTGCACCTGCAGCAGCCGGTACCTCTCAACTATTGCGAGGCAGGCACGCCCGGCTGTGTCGCGACTGCGGCCAACCTTACCGCCCTGTCGCAACGGGACCCCCGCCTTGGTCCGCTGTATCGAGCCTGTGGCCCGGACACCACCTGCGGGCGCGTCAACGATGCCGGCATTACGCAGTTTACGGATTACCAGTCACGAGGCAGTTCGATCTATCACGGCATGACCGCCTCGTTGACAAAGCGCTTCAGCAATCACATCTCCTTCCAGGCCAACTACACCTGGAGCAAGGCGCTTGATGATAATACCGACTTCAACTCTGCCTTTGCTCCTCCGTTCCCGTCGCGGCTGTTCACCGAACGGTCACTGTCGGCGTTCGACATAAGGCACAACTTCGTCTTCAGCGGTGTCCTGGAAACCCCTTTCAAGTCCGGGCCAGGGCATAACTTCGCTTCGCGCGCCTTCGCTAATATCACGATCAGCCCGAGCATCTTCATCCGCAGTGGCATACCCTTTACGCTGCGGACCGGCGTCGACACCAATGGTGACACGCGTGCTGGCACAGATCGACTTTTCACCATCGCACGCAACACCGGAATCGGACCGAACTACCGCAGCGTCAACACGCGCCTCAATAAAGCATTTCACCTGAACTCTGATGGCTCGATGCGGATCGATGTTAGTGTCGACTTTGCGAATATCTTCAACCGCACGAACTTCGCCGCGGTCAACGAGGTGCTCCCGGTAACGGTTGGCACTACCGGAGTATTGACGTTCCCGAACGCTTTGGCGGCGTCGGACTATGCCGCGGCCGCCAGCAACAATCGGCTGACCGGGCGCCGGGACCGTTTGCTGAGTGACCCACTGGGGTTCACGTCCGCGTCCAACCCCCGGCAGATCTTGTGGGGAGTGAAATTTGTTTTCTAAGCGCGTGCGTCGGCAGCCTGACCGAAGTGATCTAACTCTCTGATCGTGCGGTTCAGCGAACTCCTAACGTCACACCAATTTACTGAAGGGGCCGAACGGCCCTTCCTTTGGCTGGTTCCGGTCAACTTTCTCAGGCCAACGAACAAGATCGCGACAATGTTGACGTGATCTCTCATTCTTCTAACTGACATCAGATAAGGTGGCAGCCACGGCGATTTTCTTAAGGTTTTATGCGCTTCTATATGGAGCACGATGCTACAAATGACCCGCATTGTTTCTTGGTTGCTGTTGGTTGGAAGACGTGCTTTGATTAGCTATTCGGTCTTTTAGTTTTTCGAGGACTGATCGGCCCCCTGAAATTCGTTGAAGCTCTAGTCGGCTAGTGGGCACACTCTCGCAGGTACCCGACGCTATTAAATTTGTAGACCCTGCTCAAATTCCTCGCGGCACACTTCGCTGAAACTCCGCAATATATCTACGCTCCCGTTGCTGATCATCGCCTCTAACTCTTCAGGAGTCCTGTTTGGTTGGTTGTAGGTGTCCGTTATCGCCTTGACGACTTTGATTGCGCTTTCAATAACCGGTTGAGATGACACGATCCGCATTCGGCTGACGAGCGCATGCAGGTCAATCAAACCGGTTGTTTCGAGCTTGTCATGAATCAACGCGTCACCGTACGTCCGGGCAGCGTCATCGATAAACGCCTTGTAGAGTTTTTGTCGTTTGGATTTACTGCTCTCACTTCGCTGCGCCTTCATTTGGGTGTGCAGGGTCGTCCACGAAGTCGCGAACGACGTAAGACCGCCCAGGGCTGCGCCACCGAGGGCGGCAAGGGCGGTTATGTATCCAGAGTCCATCACTGCTACTTTCAGCAACTTGCGTCATAGGTCTTGGCTGTGATTGATTCAGTCACCAAAACCCTTGACTCAGGAATCGCGCCGCTCTCCGTTGCCAGAGTAGGAATCAACGCCTGCCAATTGCTACTCTGCCAGCTATCGGGCGTCTCACTAATCCGGAACCACGGCGGCATTGGAATCAATAAATACTTGCCGAGAGCCTGGACAAACGGTTCGTACATTGCACGCAACTCGGAAAGCTTCTGTTCAGTTGCCGTGCCGGCTCGCATGCTGACATCGGCTTCCGCCAACATTTTCCGCAACACTGCGAAACTGGATGATGGCAGGCGATCACGAACCGGTGCTGGCGGCGAAAGGATGAAATTTTGAGTTAACTCGACGACGGCGTGACGAGCCATGGCAAATGTTAGCTTTGCCTGCCGAGTCGGTCCGCCATCGATGCCAGCAATTACGAGGGCAGATGCATCCAGGATGGCGATCAGCGCTCCCAACCACGATTGATTGACATGCTGCGAGTGGAAGTAAACCAGAAAAGGGTACGAGATATGGCTCTCGAGCAGTTCTGCTGACCATCCTTCCCACCTACCGAGCAACTGTTCGAGTCCTGACATATCATTACCGTTCCGCCGTAATAATTCTCCGGCGCTTGGCGGCGAGCCTGCGCGGGCGTCGAGCAGTGAAATACCTACCTCGCGCCGCGAAAACGCCTGGTAGATCGTGGGCAGGTAAGTGACGACGCCTCCAAGGAAAGCAAAGCCTAAACCAGCTTCGATCACCACGAGCTCCTTTCCCAGCCTACCCAACGGAATCACATCCCCGAGGCCCAGCGTGAAGAAGGTGGTGCCGCTCAAGTAAAGATACGTGCTGAACGGCGCGGCTCTATCCAGAACATTCAGCCGATCTTGAAGGCCCCATTGCATCATGGCAAAGCCTGCAATCAGTCCCGTTACCCATGCAGTCAGCAGCAGTAGCAGTGAGAGCGGACCAAAGTAGCTCAAATAATTTTCGCGCGGTCTGTCGAGAGGGACTAATTCCGCGATCATCGATCGCAGCCGCCAGGTGAAGCGATAGAAGAATCCGAGCGAACCGAAGTCGACGCGTGACGCGCCGTGGCAGAGATGATCACCTCAAACGCATCCCACAGCATCATGGTCACCATTAGAAAACCAAGAATCGCGATTGTGTATCTCAACGCCGGCATTCTTCTTTTTGTTGACCGTCCAGCTCGGATTACCGCCAGGTTATGTTGCTCTCGGCATGACGCAACTGGTTCGGTTCGCGATTTGAAGTTTAGTTAGGCGAGGGACACAGAATCTTTCGGGCATCGTGCGAAAATATCGATAATTTGCGCCTTGTTGCGTCACTGGTGGCGGCGACAGTTCCGGCGGGCTAAGTGTAGTGCGTCAAACGGATCACAACTTATAACGAGCGGCCTGGGCACGTTTGACCTTTCCAAAATGTCGTTGGCCTTAGCGCGGCGCCGCAATCAGTGGTGTCGGGCGAAAGCGCTGCAGTCAACGTTCGCGGTGATCTCGACGCCGTTCTGGGTCCGACGTCTGAATAAGGATTCGACGCTCAATGTGTGGTGAATAAGACAAGGAAGTTCCCGCCAAATGCCGGCGTCTAATATCCGTCTGCGAGACGGGAGGAAGCCTAGCGGCGCCGCAACCAAGTGTTGATCGGTGAGAGCGCCACGGTTAAGATCAGGTTCCGCGCTGATCTTCAGCCGTGCCGAGCGACGTCTCAAATAAGTCGATGAAGTATCTGCTAACGTTGGTTTTGATACTACTGCTTCCGGCGGCCGCTTCGACGTTGTCGGCCCAATCAACTGCGCCGCCAACGGTGCAACCCAGGAATACCGGCGTGATTAGTGGCCGAGTGACGCTCAAGGCAAAGCCGGCCCCGCACGTCACGATGGTCTTGTACGGCAACTCGGCTAGTACCGTTACCAAGCGGCAAGCTTGGAACCAGCACTGATGCGAACGGAGTCTATCGCCTGACCGGTGTGCCGGCGGGTAGCTATTGGGTTCAGCCCATGACTCCGGCGTTTGTGGAGGTTAGCCGGAAAGTGACCATCGGCGACGGAGAAACGGCTGACGGAATCGACTTTGAGCTGGTCAAAGGCGGCGTGATTACTGGCAAGATCACCGGACGTTGACGGACATCCGTTGATCGAGGAGCGGGTGGACTTGTTCGACGCCGAACCAGCGTCGAATCAGACGGCGGAAAAAGATGGGCTATGTTCGGTTTCACAACGGCCAAACTGACGATCGCGGGATCTATCGGATTTTTGGCGTGGCTCCCGGCCGCTACAAAGTTGCGGTCAGGCAATGATGGTGGAAATCTTTGGTGGCGTTCAGTAGCGCGCAGGTATCGTCGAGTGTTTTTCCGGCGTCACTGATCCCGGGAAAGCGACGGTGATTGAAGTTTCAGAAGGCAGCGAAACCAGTAACGTGGACATCACCGTGGACGGTCCGATTCATACCTTTGCCGCCAGCGGTGTCGTATTGGATGAGCAGACCAATAAACCCGCGCCCAACATGCAATGCTGGATATCGGAGCAACGAAAAGAGTTCCTGCCGCTGGAAGTCATTTCCAACAGTCAGGGGCAATTTCAGATCGACGAGTCTGCTTCCGGGTGATTACCAGATGCGCGCTGAACCTGAAGAGGGCGATAACGTTCGCTCGAGCCCCGTTTCGTTTCAGATCGTCGATCGAGACATCGATGGCCTGGTAATCAGAACCGCCAAAGGCGCCGGCATTGCCGGAGTGGTCGTGCTGGAGAACAATAAAGACCGGGTGATTATGGATAAGCTCCGGCAGCTAAGCGGTAGGGACCTGGACTCGCACCGGTGCGGACTCACAGCCTGTCTGGCACTCGTCACCGATCAATCCCGATTACAGCTTCTCGATCAAAGGCCTGAATGCGGGCTCGGTGTTGCTTACGCATCGACCAGTGCAGGAAGAGGGCTTTAGTCTGGCGCGCATCGAGTATCCAAAGGCAACGCCAACGGATCGAATACCGGTCAACGCTGACCAGCAAATCACTGGAGTGCGCCTGATTGTTCGATACGGCACGGCGATCATTAACGGCACCGTGAAGATTGTCAACGGCAAGTTGCCGCCGTGATTCCAGGCTGTATGTAAGTGTGAGAGAAATCACCGCGCCCGATCGGCTCTCTCCGGTGGAGGTAGACGATCGCGGCCACTTCACTGTCCGGAATTTGGCGGCCGGGACATATTTCGTGACCCCAAACTTGTCTACGCCCGGCGATATGAAGCCCGTCGGGCCGCCACAGCAGGTAGTGGTAAACGATGGCGCTACCGTTAACGTGACTTTGACGGCAGACTTTGGTAAAGGGCCGGAGACGGGTGGAGCCTATCGAAGATCCTTATCAATGAGATCCGGCCTTCCAGCATCCTTCAAGGTTGAGATCGAAAGTCTTATTCGTGGCTTTGATTTTCCCTTAGCGAAGCCGACGACCAGGACCCGGTCTCCCTGCGCTACGAACTCCCGGGGTTCCGTGGACGTTTCTATTGACTTGGATGCCGTCTGCAAGCAAATCCGCCAGCCCCGCGTGTCCGCGGTGCGTTCCGGCCAGCGGCCAGTCCTCGCCCGGAATGATCCACTCGATGTCTTCGGCGACCAGCGCCAGCAGACCCTCCCTGTCGCCGCGGCCGATCGCGCGGCGAAGAAGTCCTTCACGGTCTGCGACGTTCTTGTCGGTGCTCAAGGAATTTCCTCCATCTCGGCTGAATCGGATCTGCGCCTCGACCCGATCGCGTGCGCCGCGTCCCTGCCGGTGGGGACGTCGCGTTCATCAGTCGAACTTGACCAGGTCCTTAAAGATCAGCCGGCCCCAGCTATTTCCGCGCGCCTGCACAAGCAGTCCACCTTCCGAAAGCCCGCCAAGTTTGATCGGCGCGAAACCGAGATTTTCCGCAAGCGCACCAATCTCCGCTGCGGCGCCGTCATCGTCGCTCGCCAGGAACACGACTCTCCTGCCACCATGTACGGCCGGATCTTGGTCAAGGACGGCAGCGACCAAATGGTTGAAGCCCTTGACCAGTCTTGCGCCAGTGAAGGCCTGCGCGACGAACTTGGAAGAAGGCTGTCCTCCCAGTTCCTCAGGGGGCACGCCGATAGGCATTGGTCACATCGATGATCGGTCTTTCCCTGCCAGGTGGGCAGCGCCTTCGCGACATCCGGGTGCGCCTCGAAACGGACGGCCAAGAAGATGATGTCCGCCTTGACTGCTTCCGCCAGTGTTTTGGGAATGATCGTGGGTCCGATCGCGGCCGCATCGGATGCAAAGCTTTCCGGGTCGCGCGTGGTTGCAACGGATACTTCGATGCCGTTGCGGGCAAACGCCTTGGCAAGAGCGTGGCCGATCTTGCCGAAGCCGATAATTGCATAGCTCATAATGTTTCTCCGATCCTGCGTTAGAACTGAAGTTTGAGAAGCGTGGTCGCACGACTGGCGAGGCTGGAGGCCAGCCACGGGACCGCGCCGGGGTCAGACCTGCGCCATGCCTCCATCGACGGCGAGATCCACGCCGGTGATGAAAGAACTTTCATCGGAGGCGAGGAACGTGACGGCAGCCGCGATTTCCTCTGGCTTGCCCCTGCGACCCATTGGGATCTGTGAAGCAAACTGGGCGGCCGCTTGCTCGGCTTGCTCAGGGGTAAGGCCCGTCGTTGTCTCTAAGGCCGGGGTCTCGATTGGTCCGGGGCTCATCGTATTCACGCGGATTTTGCGGTCTTTCAGCTCCAGAGTCCAAGCGCGCGAGAAGTTGCGCACAGCCGCCTTACTCGCGGCGTAGGCGCTAAACCCTGGCAGCCCCAACACGTTCGAGACCGAAGAGTTCAGGATAATCGAACCGCCGTCTTTGAAGAGGGGAAGGGCCTTCTGCACCGTAAAGAACAGCCCCTTCACGTTCACGTCGAAGGTCTGGTCAAAATGGGCCTCAGTAGCGACCGCGAGCGGTGCGATTGTCCCCGCGCCCGCGTTCGCGAAGAGAATGTCGATGTGACCATGTTTCTCTTTCACGACGGCATAGAGCCGGTCCAGATCTTCCAAGCGCGAGACGTCGCCCACGACCGTCGTAACGTTTCTCTTGATGAAGGCTGCGGCCTCCTTCAGCTCTTTCTCTCGTCGCCCAGTGATCACGACGTGCGCACCTTCTTCCACGAAGCGCTTGGCTGTGGCCAAGCCAATCCCGCTGCTTCCGCCCGTGATGACTGCAACCTTACCTTCTAGTGTTTTCATGATCTCTTCTCCTTCGTTGTGTGTGCTGGTCACGGGACCGCGCCGGGTCAGATTTGCGCCAGGCCGCCGTCGACGGCGACCTCGCTGGCGGTCATGAAGCTGCTGTCCGACGACGCGAGAAAGGCGGCCACCGCCCCGATCTCCGCCGGATCGGCCATGCGCTGGAGCGGAGTCATCGAGGCGTAGGCCTTCTGGCCCTCCTCGCCTAGCGCTTCCTTCGCGAGGTTCGGTCGCCAGTCGCCCCGGGCGACAGCACGTTTACCCGGATGCCGGTGCCCTTCAGGTCCTCCGCCCAGGTCCGCGCGAGGTTGCGCACTGCCGCCTTGCTCGCGCTGTAGGCGGTGAATGCCGGGGCGCCCGTGGTGCCGGCGCTCGATCCGGTCAGGATGATCGAACCGCCCTTGCCCATCAGCGGCAGCGCCTTCTGGACCGTGAAGATCGTACCCTTCACATTGGTGTCGAAGGTTTCGTCAATGTGCTCGGCGGTGATCTCGCCGAGCCGAAGCTGGCTTCCCGCCCCGGCATTGGCGAAGACGATGTCGAGGGTTCCGCGCTCGGCCTTCACCGCCGCGTAGAGTCGGTCGAGGTCGGCCTCATCCGAGACCGAGCCCTTCACCGCGCGGGCATTGGGCCCGAGGTCGGCCACAGCGGCGTCGAGCGCTTCCTGCCGGCGGCCGAAGATGAAGACGAAGGCGCCCTCCTCGATGAAGCGCTTTGCTGCGGCGCGGCCGATGCCGGTAGCGCCACCGGTGATCACGGCGGTCTTTCCAGTTTCGAGTCTATTCATGATCTGCATTCCTTCGCTTAGGTGTTCAGTACGGAACTGCTTTACCCCGAATCTGAGGGTCTTTACTCATGAAGACAATTGGAGGCGCAAATATCGATGAGTACCATCTACTCTTTAGATAGTTATGCTCGATAACGTCACCATCAATCAACTTCGGGCCTGTCGTTGCCGTGTGTGATCAGGAAGCTTCTCCGGGCTGCACGGGAGCTGGGGACCGTGCGCAGTCGGCGATCAGTCACGCGATCAAGGCACTCGAGTGCCTTTGATGTGGAGCTGTTCAGAGCGCAACACCCGCAAAGCGACGCTTACGGCCGCGGGCCGCAGCCTGCCTGCCTGATGCTCGTGCGGTGATCCACGCACCGAGGAAATGAAGACGCGCGCGGTTTCCATTGCTGAAAGCCGGGGTACCAGCAAGTCTCGATTGCCGTGGATACCTATTTTCCGCGCGTCGCACCTGATTGAATGCCTGCGCAGCCTGCAGGCGGACTTTCCAACGGTTGCAATCAATCTGCGCATGACGACCATGCAGGGCGGCGAGCGTTTGGTTCTCGAAGGCACGTGCGCATTGGCGGTGACGATCACGGACGTGCCGGAGCTGGAGCCCGGGTACCATAGAAAGGCAGCATTTATGTGAAGCGCAAATGGTGACCGTCTGTGCGCCCATCGCATCCGCTGGCCGCAATCGCGGAGGCCCGATCCCGCGGGAGGAATTTGGCCGGCACATCCAGCTCGTCGTAACCGACAATCAGCCCGATGCGGAAAAGACACAACAGGGGGTCGCCGGCGAACGCCAGTGGCGGGTGAATGACCTCGGCGCGAAGCACGATCTGCTCAGGGAAGCTTGTGCTGGGGGCACATGCGGCGATCATACGGTTGCGGAAGGGAAGACCTCGCTTGAATGGAACACTCCGTCGAACTCCAACGGCGCGCATGGACGCATGCGCCCACTCACCTTCATGATCTGCAGCGGCGCCAGGTACTCGTTTCCGAATGCGAGACACGACTCAATCGGATCCTTGGCAATCCTCAGCGCTCCCAAAGGAAAACAACCAGCGCTCCGTCTCACGCAAGCGCTGAAAGGGCCGCAGTTAGGCGGCTGCCGCTTCGATCGGCTGGTGCATTCCAGCGTCAAGGTCGCGCACTCAGGATCGACATCGATTGAAGAGAGGCAGCCAGCGCACAGGGCTTGGCGGCCGTGGGTAGCGGCGGCGGCGCCAACCTGGCCACTAACTCTCGCGACAAGCGACTGGATCGTCAGGCCCTCGCGTGTTGGCGATCCAGACCGGGATCAGGCGCGGACGACAGTAAAGACGCGCCGACGCGCTCCCAATGCTGGCATAGCTCATGACATGACTCCCTGACACGCCAAAGGCGCGTTGTGATGCGTGGGTGTCGAGTGCTGGCCGCCGGCCTTGCGGCATTTGCGTTCATCCGCCGAACGAGTGGAGTTCGATAGCGGACAGTGGCGCGCCGAGCTGCTGCAGGGCACCGCCCGTGGCCAAGCCGCCGAGATCGAGCGCTACGAGCCCGGTTGGAGTGATGAGATCGATCACGACGACTTTGTTAAGCCTGGGATCGTCGCCCATTTCAAAGAGGACGAGTCTTCGGCTTTTGCGGCGAGTCCTGGATCACGCCATCGATGTTGCTGATCGACTTCACCAGCCTGGCGCGGGCGCCATTTCGGCGATCTTTCACTGGACGTCTGTCCTGCAGCGGCAACGATCGATCTTATCACTCCAGCCTGGCTGGTGTCAGCTCGGCGATCCTTGTGGGCGTTGGTGCCATCGACTGGGATTCGGCCGCGCCAGTGCGCCCTTCAGAACCTTGGGAGCGCTCACCCAGTTGGTGGCGGGGATCGACGTCACCGATCGCCGCACCGCCTGCTGCTTGGTTCCTGCGCTGGCGCTGGCGCCAGATCGGCCACGATTGCGGAGAGGCTCTGGTCCTTCGAGTTGGAAAGGACGATCTCGTGACCGGCATTGATGAAGTGGCGGCCATCGTTGGCTTATCCGACCCGCGCCGACATCCGACTCGCCGGGTTTCTCCTGTCAGTGTCAGAGTTGCGCCAGGCCGCCGTCAGCGGCGACCTCGCTGGCGGTCATGAAGCCGCTGTCCGACGACGCGAGAAAGGCGGCTCGTACCGCCTGATTCCGGCGGATGCGGCCATGCGCTGGAGCGCGAGTCATCGCGGCCGTAGGCCTTCTGGCCGTCCTGGCCACAGCGCTGCCTTCGCGAGTTCGGTCGCCACCGACCCGGCAATATGCGCTCGTCTGGGAGGCGTGTCGGCGTTCACATTATGAGATATCCGGATCTGAACGTCTTGCCACGATCGCAGACGTGATGAACGAACCAGGCAACCGATTCATGTCGATCTGGCCGGGCGGATCCGACCTTTCCAAGAACATCCCGTTCTCTCGCTGGTCGGATGCGGAGCAGCTCGATGTTCTCAGGCTGCCATGCCGTCGCGCATGATAATGGGCGCGTCCCGATGCCGGCGGGTGGGGAATCGACGGCGCATGGGCCGCCGTCCCGCCCGGGATGACGGTCAGGTCCGATGCTAGGTCCGGAGGCTCGGCGCCAGCCACGAGGCCGAGGAGGGCACTCGCCGGAACAGACCAGTGCTCGGCTCGGGACAGTCGTGCTGCTGGGCGTTGGCGATCGACCAGACATTCGACCCAGGCTCCGTGGGGATCTGATTGGGATAGGGATAACTTTATGGCGTATAGGTCGTGAACAACTTCCGGTCCCGGGGCCGGTGATGCCGGGTGATGACATGGATGTCGTTGATCCGCCATGCGTCGAGCGGAGTCACGGGCAGCAGCGCCGCGACGACGAATTGCTGGCCAGCGGGGATTCGTCACCGCAGGATCGGCGTAGTGGAGATGACCCACTCCGTCAAAGACGAGCGGAGATGCCGGCGTCACCAGCGTGGTGGCGGAGCGTCGTGGTCGCATTCAGATCCCGACCTCGTAGCTGGCGAGGAGTCCGTCGGGCAAACCACTCTGCGGAGTCGTGTTGTTTGAGGTCGATGAAAGCCGAGCGAGTTGAAGGTCTGCGCGGTCTGGGCGGTGAGATGGCGCCCGTTTAGCCCGCCACGCCCTGGTACGTCGTATTGGGGGAAGTTGACGCAGCCCGGAATGAGCTTGGCGGGCACGGCGGAGGCGTCCGCCGGATAGTAGACTAGAGCACGGCCTTGGCGCGCCTGCTCCGGACGACTGCGATCCAAACCAATGCTGAGACGACTCGGAGCTTGTTGAGCGCGGAACTGCAGCGGCTGATGGACATGGACAGCTGCCCCCTCCCAGTGGGCGCCGCTTGATAACACGTCGCATCGTCAAATCAACGAATGCGCCGGCTGCGATATCGCTGCGCGTGTTAACTCGCGTTCATACGGCCTTTGACGACGATGGGACGAATGGGACTCGCCGGCAGCGCACCGCCGCGGCACCGGGCCGCAGGATAATCGGTCATCCGCCTTCCGTTGATATAGCAGGGGCGGTCCCTGGTGCCCTTTCGAGTGCGCGGTCCGCGACGCCCCACCTTTTGGCGAATCCTGCGGGAATGTTAGGGCGCATCGAGGTTTCATGAAGGACCCGTAGTGTCCCCTCCCGCGGCGCGAAGGAAGTGTGCTACGCGGCACGTGAACCTGTGGGACGCCGTTGCGTTCACTCGCGCACGAATTCGCCATGGCTCGAGCGCGATGCTGCGTCAGCTCAGAGCGTAAGGGGCGGCGGCGGCTGGTTGCCGTGGGCGCGAGTATTATCAACGCGGACATGACGAGATATTGAGAACGCAGAGAGAGGGATAGCGAATGGCGGCACCCTCGCCTAGGCCAGGCACAACCGGATCAGCTGCGGGCCTAGCAGCGCCGGTCTCGGATAGTGGTAGCGGCTGCGATGCTGGACGACGACGCGCACGCAGCGTTCTTACCACCTACCCGCGCCATGGGGTGATGCGCGGTAACCATCGCCTCACGTTCGCCCGGTAGCGCTTGTACTCGTCGGCGAACTGCTCGCCCAGCGCAGGCTCTTCGTAGGCGACAACGAACAAGAAGAATCCGGCCCACACGATCGCGCCGTACTCCAGCACCGTGACGCTCCCGAACAGGGAGGCCCTGGCCGGCGATCAACGCCGTGACTGCGACGTACATCGGATTGCGGACGTAGCGATAGAACCCGGTGACGACGAGGCGCTTGGGAGGCATCACGGGCGCCGGTGTGCCGAGGCCCTGCAACGCGAAGCGAGCGAACGAATCGAGCAAGATGGGCAACCCGGCGACGATCAGGGCGGCGCCGAGCACGCGCGCGATCGGGAATAGCGGAGGCGCGAAGTGCCAGTGCGTGAGGTACCAAGGGACGTACACGGCGAGCGTGCCCGGAGCGATGACCAGGAAGATCGCGGAACCGATGATCGCGGCGGCGCGCTGCACGATAGGAGCATACTCAACGCCGCCGCGAATCGTGCGGATTGGGCGAGCGCTGGCGTCGCGTGATGGCGACCTCGGCATTCGCGATTGATTCGTCTTCGAGGGGCGGGCACCGCTCGCCGCGCGTCCACTGCGGACCGCGCTGGAGCACCACCATCCAGGCGTGCAGAGATCAAGCGGACCAAATTCGCCGCACTCGCTGACTAACAGGGCGGTCTCTGGTGCTCGCTTTCGAAGCGCGGTGGTCGCGACCAACCGCGAATCACCGGGGGATAATGTTGGGGTGCCCTGAGGGTTCACCACCGGGAACCCGGCGAAGGATAGTGGCGGTAGCCGCACGCAGTCTCCCACCGAACTCGTCTCCGGCGCCGAATTCCTCATAACAGGAAAATACAGGGGAATTTCTGTCGAATCTCGGGGCTCTCGACGCCGATCTCGATGTTCGGCGAACTCTGGCTCGTACTTTCGGGCACTTGCGCGCGAATTCCCTGCGGACGCCAGGAACAGTGGAACTTTTGCTAGGCCGAACAGGAATTTATTCGAGAGTATTCGAGAGAACAGGGAACTCGAACCGCCGAACAGGGAACGGAGCAGCGCGTGGTTCGTCCGGAGCCGCGCCCCGGAGCGCTTCAGACGGCGACCGAAGCTCGATGTCGTCCGATAGAGAGTGGCCGGGCATTCTGCGACGACCGCCAACTAGTCCTTCTCTGTAGGATCTCGCCTGAAGAACTCTGACCAGCCTCCGGTACTAGACACGGTCGCCGATGCAGATCCGAATGGGCCGCCACCCACTCGGTAGAGAAGCACCTGTTTACGGTCTGACGACGAAGCTTGTCGACAGCGCCACGGCCGCTGACGCCTGCTTCCTCTCGCCACGAAGAGGCATCGGTATCGAGACGCCACCCGTGCCCCCTCGGAAATCAAAGAGCTCGCGCAACCGAAGCCCGCTACAAGAGCGCTCGGCTAACGGTCGACGCGATCCGAAAGGCCGCGATCAGATCCTCGAGCGCGACGGGTACGCGGGCTGACGACGCGGGCGATCGCGGAGAGGCGGGAGTGGGGGTGGCGAGCTTGTACCGCTACTTCCCCCGATCGCGAGGCCATCGTCGAGGAGGTGATCCGCAGCGAAATCCTGTCCGGATCTGGATCGCGCTCTCGCTGCACCAACAACTGGCGCTGCTCAAAGGGGATCCGGAGGCGTGGAGCCACTTCCGACGCCTCGCGCTGGCCGAGAGGCTGCGCTTTCTGATCGACGGCGTCGTGCGCGCAAGTCGCCTGCTGGTCGAGCGCTTCGGGCTCGAGTTCCTGACCCGCTACCGCGACTCAGCTGCCTCACGCGCTGGGCATTCCGCCAGGAGGTGACTCCCCGCCTGACGCGGCTCATCGTCGAGGACTGCGCGGATCAGATGCGGCTCGCCGGATCCGCAGCTCGCCGCCCCCATCCTCGCGGCGGTCATCATCCAGATCGCTCCCTGCTGGTCTCGAATGCCGCGAGTGAGGACCTGTCGACCGAAGCGCTCGTGGACGAGGTGCTCGGTCTGCTGCTGCGCTACCTCGGGGCCGACACAGAGTCGGCGTAAGCCCGCGCGACGCTCTAGAACCCGGAACAGCTTCTCCGTTCGCCCGCTCGACCTTCCCAAGCCCGCGATGCTGCTCCAGAAGTCTCGCGACTCGATGGACCCCGAAGTGGAGCGCTCGGCTCGGTTCAGACGGATAGAGTGCGTGCGTGACTACCGTGCAGTCCACGAAGAGATCCCGGCGACGCTCCTGCTCGATCCGAGGGTGATCGAGGATCCCTATCCCTTCTACCGCCAGCTCCACGTGAAGGCTCCGGTGTGGCAGGTCCCCGGCACCGACGGTGTTCCTCGTGAGCTCGTTCACGATGGTGGCGGATGCCACCGCCCGGGTTGAAGAGCTCTCGTCGAACATGCGCTGTTTGCTCTACCGCGACGAGCGGAGGGCTCCTCGTCGTCTGCCGTTCGGTGACGCTCGGCATACAAACGCTTGGCGACCGCCGATCCGCCCGTCCATGCCGTGCACAGGAAAACCGTCTTCCCCGAGTTGGTCTCCCGGCGCATGGCTTCGCTCGAGCCGGAGATCGCAGAGATTGCGGTGGGGTGTGCGGAGCGAGCGTTGCGCAATCGGAACGTCGATTTCATGGCCGAGATCGGGAACGTCGTGCCGATCACGATGATCAGCCGCCTGATCGGCTTTCGCGGGAGTGACCTGGACCTTCTCCTGCGCGCGCGCGTTCGACTCGACGTCGGCGTTGGGGGCCCATGCTGTCCCTCGACGATCTGCACAGCTGGTCGCGCGCATCGGCGAGGTCAGACCTGGATCGCCGATCAGCTCGCGACCGCGGTGGGGCAATGAACGACGACATCCTGGGCTCGATCCGCAGCGGCATCGACGCCGGTGCGTTCGGCAATCAGGAGGGATCAGCATCCTGCACACGTTGCTGAGCGCCGGAGGTGAGTCGACCACTAGCCTGCTCGGCAACGCCGTGCGCCTCTTGGCCGAGCACCCGGATCTTCAGAACAACTGCGCCCAAGACCACGGCTGATCCCGACCAGCAATACGTA